>OEPS010000054.1_pt1 | contig 42647 bp, 38 predicted proteins | sample 1539411 | NCBI WGS metagenome assembly OEPS01 (sample SAMN02671747, study PRJEB22543) | soil metagenome | biome: bacteria | place: China:Hunan Province, Lengshuijiang City | collected 2012-10-15 | depth 0.08m m
CACGCAGATTCCCCCCGGCGGCCTGGCCCCCGCGCTGGCCGGGATCGCCACCGGCCTGGTCGCCCTGGCCGGTTTTGCCCTGCCGCCGCTGGCCGCGCTGGGCCGGGTACCACCGCTGCGGGTACTGCGCCGCGACTTGCTGCCGGTGCCGCCAAGCAGTTGGCTGGTGTATGGCGCCGCCCTGCTCGCCCTGGGCCTGATCATGTGGCGCTTGAGTCTCGACCTGTTGTTGACCTTTGCCCTGCTTGGCGGTGGTCTGGTCGCCGCAGTGCTGCTCGGCGGCCTGCTGTTGCTTGGTTTGCGCAGCTTGCGACGCCTGCTCGCAGGTTCTCCACTGGCCTGGCGCCTGGGCCTGGGTCAATTGCTGCGCCATCCACTGGCCGCCGCCGGTCAATCCCTGGCCTTTGGCCTGATCCTGTTGGCCATGGCCCTGATCGCCCTGCTGCGTGCCGAGCTGCTCGACACCTGGCAAAACCAGTTACCCAAGGATGCGCCGAACTACTTCGCCCTGAACATTCTGCCTGACGACAAAAACACCTTCGCCCAGCGCCTGAACGAGTTCTCCGCCGAAGCCGCGCCGCTGTACCCGGTGATCCCCGGGCGCCTGACCGAAATCAACGGCCAGGCCGTGCAGCAGATCGTCAGCAAGGAGTCCACCGGAGATCGTGCGGTACAGCGCGACCTGAGCCTGACCTGGGCCGCCGACCTGCCCCAGGGCAATGCCCTGAGCGAGGGCCAGTGGTGGCACGCCAATCCTGCGCCAGACAGTGACCTGCCCGGCGTCTCGGTCGAGACCGAACTGGCCCAGAGCCTCAAGCTCAAGCTCGGCGACCAGCTCACCTTCAGCATCGGCGGTCAGCAGCGCCAGGCCGTGGTGAGCAGCCTGCGCACGGTCAACTGGGACAGCTTCCAGCCCAACTTCTACATGATCTTCCAACCCGGCACGCTGCAGGATCTGCCGACCACCTACCTGACCAGCTTCTTCCTCGCCGCCGGTCACGATCAGCAGGTAGTGGCTCTGTCACGAGCATTCCCGGCGGTGACCATCCTCCAGGTCGATGCCCTGCTCGAACAGCTGCGCAGCATCCTCGCCCAGGTCACCCTGGCGGTTGAATATGTGCTGTTGTTCGTACTTGCCGCAGGGCTGGCGGTGCTGTTTGCCGGCCTGCAGGCCACCCTCGACGAACGCATCCGCCAGGGCGCATTGCTGCGCGCGCTGGGTGCCGGGCGCGGGTTGCTGATCAAGGCCCGGCGCATCGAGTTCGGCTTGCTGGGTGCCGCCAGCGGTTTGCTGGCAGCCATCGGCTGTGAGCTGATTACCCTGCTGCTGTACCGTTACGCCTTCGACCTGAGCTGGAGCCCGCATCCGTGGTTGCTGTTGCTGCCCGTGATCGGTGCCTTGCTGGTAGGCGGGGCCGGGGTTTACGGCACGCGGCGGGCGCTCAATGTGAGTCCGCTGGCGGTGTTGCGTGAAGGCTGATGGAAAGCGGCGAGATAGGGTTAGAATCCTGATCTCTCGCCATACCTCCCCGATAAAGGACCCAGCGTGGCTACAAACATCATCACCCGCGAAGGCTACGAGGCGCTGAAAAGCGAGCTGGATCACCTCTGGCGCACCTACCGTCCCGAGATTACCGCCAAGGTCGCCTGGGCCGCGTCGCTGGGTGATCGCAGTGAAAATGCCGATTACCAGTACAACAAGAAGCTGCTGCGAGAAATCGACCGGCGCGTACGCTACCTGCGCAAACGCCTGGAGGACGCGAAAGTCGTCGATTACGCCCCCGAGCAGGAAGGCCGGGTATTCTTCGGCGCCTGGGTGGAAATCGAGAACGAAGAAGGCGAAACCAAGACTTTCAGGATCGTCGGCTACGACGAGATCTACGGGCGCAATGACTACATCTCGATCGACTCGCCCATGGCCCGCGCGTTGCTGAAGAAAGGCAAGGACGACGAGGTGGTGGTGCAGACACCACACGGGGAAGCGACCTGGTACATCAACAGCGTCACCTATAACCCACCGGGTTCAGCCAAAGACGCGTAACAGCGTCATGTGTTTGTGGCCGCAGCGTGACTCGCGCCGGCCTTTGACCAGTCCCATGAAAGTGCCCCTGGCACCTGGAACAGCGGACAAACACAACAATACGGTCTGAACCCTCATGCATGCCCAACGTAAAGCGCTGCACAACGAGCTGCATGCTCGCCCGTCGCTGTATTTCGACGAGCCGGCGCATGTTTACCATCTGGCCTTTCTCGGCACTGCCGCTCAATGCAATGCCCTGCTGCAGCGTTGCACGCCCGACACTTTCGCGCCGGATGCGACGCAGGGCATCACTCAGTTCCATGGTCATCCATTCAAGTGGGAACGCCACGCCGAATTCTTTACCCTGACCCTGGTGGTGCCTGCAGACAACAGCGAGTTGAACTGGCACTCGCTGCCCGAGTTGCTGGCACAGGCGATCGAGCCCTTCCAGGACTTGATCATCAATGCCGTGCAAGTGGTCGTGCGTGACGAAAACGGGCTGGACCTCAGCCGCTATGGTTTCAAGGACCCCTGCGGTTCCTGTGTCGGCGGTGGCGACGCCGTGGTCTGGAGCGATTTTCGCCTGACCGAAGACGGCACCAATCGCTTTCTGTTCATCAACCGCAGGCTCAATGCCTATCGCCAGGGCCGCATGATCCGCCGCCTGCTGGAGATCGAGACCTACCGGATGATGGCCTCGTTAAGCCTGGACACCGCCAAAGCCTTGAGCGCTCAGCTGGATGCCTATGACCGCAGCCTGGTCAGCCTGTCGGAACGCAACGTGGCCAGCGACGGCGGCAATGCCAAAGCCTTGCTGGAAGACATTGCCCAGCTGTCGCGCCAGGTGGTCGGCAGCACGGTGAAAAGCCGTCACCGCTTCAGCGCCACCCAAGCCTACGCACAGCTGGTGTTCGAACGCATGGGCGAACTGCGCGAAAGTCATGTCGGCGACTGCCAGCGCCTGGGCATATTCATCGAGCGCCGCTTCAAACCCACCGTGCGTTACTGCGCTGCCACCGAGCAGCGTCTGGAGCAACTGGCCGAAGGCGTCGCCAACCTTGGCGATCTGCTGCAAGCACGTGTACAGGTGGAAATGGAAGAACAGAACGCCGAGATCCTGCGTAGCCTCAATGCCCGCGCCGAATCGCAGATCAAGATCCAGCGGGCGGTGGAAGGTTTGTCGATCATTGCCATCACCTACTACCTGCTGAGCCTGTTCAAACTGGTCTACGCCGGTTTGCACACCCTCGGCGCACCGATATCGGCACGCGATGCGCTACTGGCAATGGCGCCGGTAGCGATGCTCATCTTGCTGGTGATCTTGTTGCGGATCAGAAAAGCCAAGGCGCATTGAACCGTCCTTGCCCAACGGCAGAATCAACCGCGGGTGATCAAGCCTTGCCGCGCAACGCGGGTCAGGTGACCGATCACCTCAGCGGCGTCTTCGGCGCTGGGCGACTGGATTACCGCTAGGTCGAAGCGGTCACTGGCGAACTGGTCAAGGGAGGCGCGGGTGTCGGCGAACTGGATCAGGAAAGCGGTGGCACTGCCTTTGCGGCGCGGCCAGCCATCGAGATAGCGTAGTAGCGTAGGTTGGTGGCTACCGCCCAGCAGGATGCGCGGCACACGGGTGGCCTGGCTGGCAGGCAGAGGGGTTAGACAGACACTGGTACGTGGACAACTCATGGAGTAATTCTCCGCCTCGCAGATCCCGCTGGGCTGCGGTGGGAGGCGTCACCGAACCAGCGCTTTAGCGGTATTCGGTGAACCACATGGGGTTCTCCTGCGCCCCGCAAGTAGCTGTTTAAATCGGCGCAAGTCAGCATCCTAGAGAAGCTGCGGGCTGGCTGTCAACACGAAGGGATGGAAAAAACATTTTAGCCAGGAGGCGCACAAACCCGCTGGCAGCGCGGTGCTCCACGATGACGGTGCCGCGTCGTTTTCCTCCACGGCACCTCCATCCAGCTGAATGTTCGTGCTTGCTACGCCTGGACGATCAACGTGCTATCAATCGATCCAGCGATGCCTTACCCGCACCTTCGATCAATACCGCCACGGTGCCTGCCATCAACGCCAAGGCAAACTCGTAGCCGTTGTTGGCCATGAACAAACCATTGCTTATGTGCACCGAGAAGATTGCCACGATCAGGGTGATGGTCAGCGCTACCGCGGCCGGCCGTACCAGCAGGCCAATGACCAGCGCCAGGCCACCGAAGAACTCGGCACCACCCGACAACAACGCCATCAGCAACCCCGGCGCCAGACCCAGGCTCTCCATGAATTGCGCTGTCCCGGCCAGGCCGCCACCGCCAAACAGGCCGAAAAGCTTTTGTGCACCATGGGCCATGAAAATGACCCCGACGATGATGCGGATGACACTCAGGCCCCAGCTGGCACGGCTGGCAAACACGGCGTTGAGAGTGGTGTTCATGAAGACTTCCTTAATGAGGTGTGAGGGGGTGTGGGCGCCATATTAATCAAATTTAAGGATGTTAAAATCGCAAAAATTGCGAGATAACAATCGATAAATTCGATTATTTACGTGCCGTCACCTTACGCCCCTTCGGCTCCAACGACTCCCGCTCGCGGTCGAATGCCAGGAAGTACTTGTTAACGCTGTTGACGTAACTGACCGGCCCCATGCCGACCTGTTCCATGGCAATGCGCTCAGTCTGAAAGAACCACTGATTGCCATTCAAACCACGCCGCCGGGCTTCCGCCCGCATCGCTTGAACGCGTTCCGGCCCGAGGTTGTAGGCCGCCAGGGTAAAGGCCATGCGCTCGCGCTCATTGAGCTGATTGCTGGAAAAGAACTTGCGCCGAATCAGCGCCATGTACCGCGCACTGGCCTGCACATTGCCATCCACGTTACTGATATTGCTCACCCCTACCCGCTGCGCTGCGCTCGACGTAATCTGCATCAACCCATGGGTTCCCCCGGCACCTCGGGCCGCAGGGTTGAGCGAAGATTCCTTGAAGGCCACCGCCGCCAGGTTCAGCCAGTCGATGTTCTGTTCGCTGGCATGGCGCTGCAACACCGGCCGCAACGCTTCCAGGCGCTTTCGATCATTACGTGCCAAGGGGTTGTGCACCCGGTACAGGCGCCGGTAGATACGCTCGAAGGCCGCGTCCTGGTTCGCCGGCGGCCGATAGCCTTGCAGGAAACGGTCGACACTGGCGTGCAGCATCACCGCATCGCGCCGCACATACCAGCGCATGGCCTCGGGCGCGGCGACCTGCACTTTGCGATCGACACGCAGCTTGGGCATGACCCTGGCCCAACGCTCAGCGATCGGTTGTTCGACAACCGTCAGATGAAAGATCCCGGCCTGGACCATTTCCAGGACGTCTTCCACCGCCAACGTCGGATCGACCCATTCCACCTTGATTGGCGGCAACTTGCGTAGCGCCAGCTTCTGATTGATTTCATGCAGGGTATCGCCAGCGGCACTGGCGCTGGTCAGGGCCACAGTGCGGCCAGACAATTGCTCGACTCGCTGAAAGCTGCGCTCGCCCTTACGCCCGACCAGCACCATGGGCACGTTGTCGACCACCGGATCGCTGGCCACCAGGCCACGGGTAGAGGTTGGGTCGAGCAATTCACCGGGCGCCACCAGGTCGGCTTCGCCGCGCTGCAACGCCGCCAGCAGTTGCTCTTTGGCGCGGGGAATGATTTTCAGGCGGATTTCCTGACCATCACGGGCGCGGCCATTGAGGTAATGCTCGAACGCCCGCAGGCGATGATACTCGACGCCAACCGGCTCACCTTTGACTTCGCCGGAGCTGTTACGACTCTGGTTGACCAGCACTTTGAGCACACGGCTGCTGCGGATCTGCGCCAGATCGCGGACCTGGGTCTTGGACACCGTCTGCTGCGGTCCGGGCAGGCGTGCGCTGGCCGGCCCTGCCTGAAGCAGCCCGAAGCTCAGCACGATCAACAAAAACAGCGCTCGGGTCATCCGTATAAAGGTCCGCGCGTGTGGGATTGGCGCCATAGTGTGCGGTCGTCACATGACAATTGACCGCAAAAGACCACGACAACTCATTGAAGTTCTTCGATTTATCGAAATTCCCCGAGCTTTGCTATGCTGGCCGGCCACCGGCCTGAGGTAGCACCATGCAACTCATCGACATCGGCGTCAATCTGACCAACCCAAGTTTCGCTGACAAACACCAGGCGATTCTCGAGCGTGCCGAGGCCGCCGGCGTGGTGCAAATGATGGTCACCGGCACCAGCCTGGAGGGCAGCGAGCAGGCCTTGGAGCTGTGCCTGGCACTGGATGAAAACGGCCAGCGGCTGTTCAGCACCGCCGGTGTTCATCCCCACGATGCCAGCAGCTGGAACACCGACAGCGCGCGGCAGATCCGCGCCTTGCTGGAGCAACCGCGGGTACGTGCGGTGGGCGAATGCGGACTGGATTTCAACCGTGATTTCTCACCGCGCCCGCAACAGGAAAAAGCCCTGGAAGAGCAACTGGCCCTGGCGGTGGAGTTGCAGATGCCGGTGTTTCTCCATGAGCGCGATGCCAGTGAGCGCCTGCTGGCGATCCTCAAGGACTACCGTGACCGCCTGCCCGCCGCTGTAGTGCATTGCTTCACCGGCGAGCGTGCCGCCCTGTTCGGCTACCTCGACCTCGACCTGCACATCGGCATTACCGGCTGGATCTGCGACGAGCGCCGCGGCACGCACCTGCACCCGCTGGTGAGCAGCATTCCCCAGGGCCGCCTGATGCTCGAAAGCGATGCGCCTTACCTGCTGCCACGCAGCCTGAGGCCAAAACCCAAGAACGGCCACAACGAGCCGGCCTTCCTCACCGAAGTGCTGCGCGAAGTGGCCGTGCATCGCGGTGAAAGTAGCGAGCAACTGGCCGCCCATACCAGCGCCTGCGCACGCGCCTTCTTTAACCTGCCCGCGATTATTTGACGCATATCAAGACGCACCCCTGCTCGGTTCGGCACAATGATGGCACCTTGCCAACAATGTTTCCGCTCAATCAGAGAAGACCTTCCATGGGTGCCTGGCTTAGCAATATCTCCCTGAAATACAAGTTTTGGGCCGTCAATGCGGTGGCCTTCGTCACGACCCTGTTCCTGGTGCTGTATGCCGTGCACCTGGAACAACAGGCCCGGGCGCAGGAAGCCCAGGTCAAGGCGCAGTCCGAGGCGCAGTTGCTGGCTGCCTGGCCCGCAGGCCAGGCCTTGCCGCACAACCCGTTGTGGCTGCAGTACGCCCCTGGGCAAGTGCCCGCCTACGCCGATGAAAACCTTGAAGCGCTGGCCAATGCCCAGGGCTGGGTCGAATTGCATGGCCTGGCGCTGACCGGCAACGACCCGCTCAGCGGCGCTCAGGTGATCAGCCGCGAAGGCCAGCAAATCGCCGTGCTCGCCCCGACCCCAAGCCTGCTTCAGGTCTTTACCGACCGTTTCACCAACTACGCAATCTGCGTGCTGATCCTGATGCTGGCGATGCTCTGCGCCTCGCAGTTGCTGATCCGCTTCCTGCTCAGCCAGCTCAACACCCTCAAGGACGTGATGCTGCACGTGGAGAAGACCGGCGACCTGTCCGCCCGGGTGCCGTTGTCCTGTGGCGATGAAGTCGGGCAGATGGCCAGCGCCTTCAACGCCATGCAGACCACCTATCACCGCGTGGTCAACACCGTGGCGCGCACTGCCGCGCAGCTCGACTCGGGTGCCGCACGCCTGGCCGCGAGCATGAATGACGTGCGCCACGGCATGCTCGGCCAGCAGAGCGAGACCGATCAGGCCGCCACCGCCATCAACGAGATGTCGGCGACGGTCTATCACATCGCCCAGCATGCCGGTGCCACCCGCGACCTGTCGCAGACCGCCGACACCCTCGCCGGCAGCGGCCAGGAAGTGGTCAGCCGCGTGCAGACCTCGATTTCCGGACTGTCCAGTGGCGTGCAGCAAACCGCCGAGATGATTCGCCAACTGGCCGATGACAGCCAGAAGATCAACGGCGTGGTCAGCGTGATTCACAGCATTGCCGAGCAAACCAACCTGCTGGCGCTCAACGCGGCCATCGAAGCCGCCCGTGCCGGCGATCTGGGCCGCGGTTTTGCCGTGGTCGCCGATGAGGTGCGCAACCTGGCCAAGCGTGTGCAAGCCTCCACCGACGAAATCACCACCATGGTCTCGGCGCTGCAGGCAGGTACCCGCGATGCGGTGGACTTCATGCAGGAAAGCTCGTTCAAGGCTGACGATTGCGTCCAGCAGGCCCAGGAAGCGGGCGCCGCCCTGGCCGAGATCACCAGCGCAGTGGCGCAGATGCGTGAAAGCAATACGCAGATTGCCGTCGCCGCCGAGCAGCAAAGCCAGGTGGCAGAGGAAATGAACCGTGCGGTCGTGAGTATTCGCGACGTTACCGAAGAGACCGTGCAGCAGACCGTCGACTCGGCCACCACCAGCAGTGAACTGGCCACCCTGGCCGGCGAACTCAACAAGGCCATTGGCCAACTCAAGCTATAAGCCTCATAGCCGACGCTCATTGGCCCCCTGACGGGGGCCGCACTATTCTTCAGACATAGCCCTGAGGAGTTTCCCATGAGCAAACGCTTGCCCAACCTGCACGCCTGGCAATGGCGTGGCTACCACCACAATCACCGCAACCCGACGAACCTGGTACTGCACCTGATCGCCGTGCCGCTGTTCATCCTCGGCGTGCTGCTGGTGTTGTCCGGACTGTTCTCACTGGACCTGGGGCAACTGGCCGTTGGCATCATCGCCCTGATCGCCGGCCTTGGCCTGCAGCGCCAGGGTCATCGCCTGGAAGCCGAACAACCGGAACCTTTCAGCGACCGCAAGGACGCCATCGGCCGCTTGCTGGTGGAGCAGTTCGTCACCTTTCCGCGCTTTGTCTTGAGCGGCGCCTGGTGGCGCGCCTGGCGTAACCGCCATCGCCATTAGGCGAAGACGGTTACCGTTTGCCGGCTGATCGCGAGCAAGTCACCTGAGGCGGTCCACAGCGCGGCCGCCGCGTGCCCGTAACCGTCACGGGCATATTCTGTCTGCGCGCAATACTTGCACCAGTCGAGGGTGGTCAGGCTTGCCACTGGCTGAATGAATTCGATGGTCCAGGTCAGGGTGCTACCTGCCGCCGGCTTGTTCAGGTGCGACAGCAAGGTCGGCGGCCAGGCATCCACCAGGGCCAGCAAGTGCGCTTCACTCAGGGTTTCGTCGCCGCCTTCATCACGTAGCCGGACCCAACCGCCCATGCCGCGCGCAGGGTTGTTGCTGAACGGAATCCCGCCAACGGCCCAGCGCAGGGAAACATGCTGCATGAACTCAGGGGTAACGCCCTTGATGTAAGGGAGTTCACTTTTGGCGGCGTCCTCCAGGCTGCTCATTTCCACCGCAGGCAATGCCGGAACATTGACCACCGAATCGCGCCCGCCACCGAAACTGCCCTGCATCAGCGTGACCACCTGGCCGTTTTGTACCGCACGACCCAACAGCGAACTGACCGCCTTGCCCTCACGCAGCAGTTCCACTTCGAAGCTGATCGGCACCTCAGGCTCGGCCGGACCGACGAAGGTGATCGCCAGGGATCGCACCGGACGACCTGGCGACGTTTTGGTGAGCATGGTTTCGTACAGCAGGGCCGCCATGACACCACCGAAACAGGCTCGCCCTTGCGCCCAGCTGGCAGGAATGGACACCGCCTGAGGATGCAGGCGGACCGCCTTGAGCAATTGCGAGAAGTTCATGCTGGTCTCATCCGTGGGAAAAGTCCGATCTTAACCAGCACAAGCGCCAGCGACAGCCCGCATTTCGGCCATATAAGCGGCTTATCGCTGCGCCAGCACCGCTTGCAAGCGCTCCAGGGTGATATCGGCCCGCTGTTCGGCCTCGTGCAACTGCGCCTGCCAGTATTCGACACAAGGCGCCAGGTCGCGCTGCTGCTCGGCCTGCAACAACCACTGCAGCAGATCGTGCCAACTGCCGAGGTCGCTCTGGGCGCGTTTGAGCACCCGTTGCAAGCGGCGCCCGGCATGCTCCAGCTGCGGGTAGGCTTCAGCCGCATAGCGCACGCGCTTGATCAGCAAGCGCAGGCGATGACGGTCATGGGCCGGGTCCTGCAGCGCTTCACGCAGTTTGCTCCACTGCTTTTCCAGGCGCTTGTCGATGCGCTTGTGCAAGTTGCGCATCAAGCCTTCACGCTCAGCTGCCCGCAAGAAAATCGGAAATGCATCGACAATCGCCAGCAGTCGACCCAGTTCGGCACTGGCAGCGACACTGGCGAAGGTTTCCCGGCGATGCGCCAGACGCGTCTGCGCCGCTGCCAGTTGATCGCGCTCAAGCAGCTGTGCCGCCAGCACCTCACGGTCACGCAGTGGCGTGGTCAGATTGCCCAGCGCTTTCGCCGCGCCTTCAAGTTGCTCAACCCCTGGCAACTCTTGTAACGGCCGTAGCAGACTGCGCAAGCGCCGCGTGGCGATACGCAGGTCATGCAGCGCCTCGCTGTCGGTGTCAGCCGCCAGCCGCGCCTGGCAAGCAAGCAGACGCACCTGCAGAGCCAGTACCTGGGCAATCACATGGTCGAGCATGACCGACATGGTGTTCTCCTGTGTCAGCGACCGGCGCGGGATTCACGAATGTAGAAGCGGGCTTTCTGCGCTTTGTTGCTGCACCCTTCGAAGGCTTCGAACTGTTGCTGGGTCTTGGCCCCGGTCAACAATGAAAGCGCCTTGGAATAACTGACCGTACCGGCAAAGCCTTCGGCCTTGGCCAGGTCGAGCTCTTTCCAGGCCGCGTCCAGCTGATTGGCGCAACTGTCGCGATAGGCGGTTTTGCCAGCACAACCGGTCAACACCAGCGCGATCAGAGGCAGGGCAATCCAGGCTTTCATGGGTGATTCCTCAAAAATAAATATTCAAAGTGGCGTGTTCGACGACTACAAAGAAGAAAAGTGCCCTGCAAAGCGTAGCGCAGCGCGCATGACGATTGAAGCACAGACGCGAATGGGCGCATTGTTAGACCATCGACGCAGTTCAACCGGGAGCCATCATGAGTAAACGCGTGGCATTGGTACTGGGCTCGGGCGGAGCTCGTGGGTATGCCCACATTGGGGTGATCGAAGAGCTGGAACGTCGCGGTTATGACATCGCTTGTGTTGCCGGTTGCTCAATGGGCGCGGTGATTGGCGGCATCTATGCGGCCGGTAAACTCGAGGAGTACCGCAACTGGATCGAAAGTCTGGATTACCTGGACGTGCTACGTCTGGTCGATGTGAGTTTTCGCCTGGGGGCGATTCGCGGTGAAAAAGTCTTCGGGCAGATCCGCAAGATCGTTGGCGAAGTGAACATCGAAGACTTGCGCATCCCCTACACCGCGGTCGCCGCCGACCTCACCAACCAGCAGGAAATCTGGTTCCAGGAAGGTTGCCTGCATCAAGCAATGCGCGCCTCGGCAGCCATCCCCAGCCTGTTCACCCCGGTCGTGCAGGGTAACCGCATGCTGGTTGACGGCGGCATCCTCAATCCCTTGCCGATCATCCCGGTGGTGTCCAGCCACTGCGACCTGATCATTGCCGTGAACCTCAACTCGACCAACCAGAAGCAGTATCAACTCCCGGTTATCGAACGCCCGGCCGCCTTCAAACTGCGCTTTGACAACCTGATCAGCTCGCTGGGCTCACACCTGCCGTTCAGGCGCAAACAGGCCGAGCAACTGATGCGCATCGAGCAGGAACTTTCGCCGCAGGCCGCGCAGATCCCCAATCCCTGGCTCAGCGACGCCGCCGATCCCGAAGCTCAGCAACCGGCGGCGGCGCCGGAAAGTGAAGGCGCGCCGAAGTCGGCGGCCGGCTCGTTCATCATCGACAACGTCGGCCCGGCGTCACTGCTGGACCTGATCAACCAGAGCTTCGAGGTGATGCAGACGTCATTGGCCCAGTACAAGATTGCCGGTTACCCGCCGGACATCCTGATCAACGTGCCCAAGCGCGTGTGTCGCTTCTTCGAATTTTACAAAGCCCCGGAGCTGATTGCCCTGGGCCGGGAAATTGCCCGCGACACCCTGGAGAACTACGAAGCGGAGCGGCGCTGAACGCTGGAGGTGGTGGGAGCGGGCTTGCCCCGCGATGCGATGTGACTGAAAAAATGCAATCGCGGGGCAAGCCCGCTCCCACCGAAGCCTCTTCCCACCCACCACTTAGCCCTGCTCCGGCCCCACCAGGCGATACCCTACCCCGGGTTCGGTGATGATGAAGCGCGGCGCCGTCGGGTCATCTCCCAGCTTCTGCCGCACGTGGGCGACGACGATACGCAAGTAGTGACTGTCATCGACATGGGTCGGCCCCCAGATGTCCTTGAGCAGTTGCTGCTGGGTAATCACCCGCCCCGGATGCGTCGCCAGCTGCGCCAACAACGCATACTCCTTGCGGGTCAGGGCGACCTCGACACCGTCCAGGGTCACCTTGCGAAAGGCCAGGTCGACCGTCAACGGGCCAAAGCTCGGTGCGACGTCGGTTGCCGCGGCCTGAGGCGCCTGACGCAACAACGCGCGCACCCTGGCGAGAAATTCCTGGATGCCAAACGGTTTGGTCACGTAGTCGTTGGCGCCGTTATCGAGGGCCTCGACCTTCTGGATTTCGCTGGCACGCACTGACAACACCAGCACCGGTACCGCACTCCATTCACGCAACTCGCGCAGCACCTGTTGCCCGTCCATGTCCGGCAGGCCGAGGTCGAGCACCACCAGATCAGGTCGGGTCAGCGCCGCCTGAGTCAGGCCCTCGGCGCCGGTAGCAGCCTCCACCACCTTGTAGCCCTGGGAGCTCAGGCTGATGCGCAGGAACTTGCGGATCTGTGGTTCATCATCGATGACCAGAAGGGTTGCAATCTGGCTCATGGCGCTTCGCTTTCAGGCTCGGGTTGGGTCGGAAGCGGCAAGCATAATGTGATGCAGGTGCCGTGACCATCGATACCCTCGCCCACCAGAATATGCCCGCCGTGGGCGCCGATCATGCCCTGGCAGATCGCCAGACCAAGGCCGGTGCCCTGCCCGCCGCGGTCACCGCGCGCGGCGGTGTAAAACATGTCGAAGATCTTCGCGCGATCGGCCGGGGGAATACCCGGACCTTCATCGCTGACCGCAAAGCGCAACTGTTCATCAGCCGTCGACACCTGCAACTGCAGGCGGCCATTGACCGGTGAAAAACGCGCGGCGTTCTCCAGGACATTGACCAGCGCCTGCTCGATCAAAGCGGCATGCACAAACAGCAGCGGCAAACCGTCCGGCACTTCGGTAGACACCTGCAACGGCGCCAGGAGCACCCGCAGGCGATTGAGCGCACTGCCGACAATATCGGTTGGCGCCACCCAGTCACGGGCCAGTTTCAGCCCGCCATGACCCAGCCGGGTCATGTCCAGCAGGTTCTGGATGTAGCGATCCAGGCGTTCGGCTTCGTTGCGCGTGCCCTCGAGCAACTCCTGGCGGTCGGCCATGGGGATCGCCTCGCCCAGGGCCAGAAGGCTGTCGATGCTGCCACGCATGGCGGTCAAGGGTGTGCGCAAGTCATGGGACACCGACGCCAACAACGCACTGCGCAACTGCTCGGTTTCGCCATGCAGGCGCGCCGCTTCCAGTTGTTCGGCCAGACGTGCCCGGGCCAGGGCCTGGGCCAAGGGTTGACTGAGGGCCTTGAGCAGACGCCGACGCTGCGGCGTGAGGCTCTGCCCCTGACGCGGACGCACACCGAGCAGCGCCAGCGGTTGTTCTTCCACCGACAGCGGCCACCACCACCAACGGCCATTGGGCAAGGTATCGCTGCCCAGGCCCGCGGCCTGATCGTGCTGCCAGGCCCAGTCGGCGGCGGCCCGCTCGTTGTCGTTGAACTGCACGCTGGCGGCACTGGCCACCTGCAACCGCCCTTCCACATCGCGTTCCAGCAGGCATACCTGCAAATCGTTCCAGCCATCGAGGTGCTGCCCGGCGGCATTGAACACGGCCTGGCGGTCGGTGGCGGCGGTCAGCTTGCGCGATAGATCGAGCAACTGGTTGGTCTGTTCCTGGGTTTCGCGCAGCGCCTGCAACTGCCGACGCTGCCGCGCCGCCAGGTTGCCGGTAAGCGCCGCCATCAACAGAAAGAACAGCGACGTCAGCACATCTTCTTCACGCTGGATGCTGAAGGAGAAGTTCGGCGGAATGAACAGAAAGTCGTAGGTCAGAAACGACATCGCCGCACAGGCCAGGGCCGGGCCCAGGCTGCTGCGCACGGCCACCAGCAACACTGCGGCAAGAAACACCAGGGAGATGTTGGGCAAGGCCAGAACGCCGGAAACGCCCCAGGCTATTCCCGCCGCCAGCACCGTAGCGACCAACGCCAACAGGTAATGGCGCCAGACCCAGACCTTCTTCACCGCCGCACTCGGCGGCTCGGGCCGCTCATCGCGGTCGAGCACGTTGACTTCCAGGCCATGGGCCTCACGCAACAAGCGCGTGGCCACGCCGGCACCGAACAGACGCCGGCGCAGGCGGTCGCGCGACTGGCCGACCAGCACCAGGTTGGCGCGACGCTCCAGGGCATGCTGGATCAAGGTCTTGGCCACTTCACCGGCGCGCAGCAACACCACTTCGCCACCCAGGCGCTCGGCCAGCTGCTGGGCAGCCTGCAAGCGCTGGCGGGCGGTTTCGTCGCGCAGTTTGCCGTTGTCGACATGCACCAGGCTCCACGGCAGATGGCGACGCTGCGCCACCCGGCTGGCATGGCGCACCAGGCGCTCGGCCTGGGCATCGCCATCCACCCCGACCAGCAAGCGCCCGCGCAACGAAGGTGCATCCTGGCCGAGCTGACGATAACCATGCGCAAGATCGGCATCGACCTGGGCCGCCGCCGTCTGCATGGCCAACTCGCGCAATGCGGTGAGGTTGGTCTGGCTGAAGAAGGCATCGATTGCCGCCCGCGCCTGCTCCGGCACATAGACCTTGCCTTCGCGCAGGCGCTCGAGCAATTCGCGTGGCGGCAGGTCGATCAGGACCAGTTCGAACGCTTCCTGCAGCACCCAGTCCGGCAGGGTTTCACGCACCTGCACACCGGTGATGCCGCGCACCTGGTCATTGAGACTTTCCAGGTGCTGGACGTTGACCGTGGTGTAGACATCGATACCGGCGGCCAGCAGTTCCTGCACATCCTGCCAGCGTTTGGCGTGACGGCTGCCGGGCGCGTTGCTGTGCGCCAGCTCGTCGACCAGCGCCAGTTGCGGCGCGGCCTTGAGCAGGCCATCCAGGTCCATCTCTTCAAGCTGCACACCACGGTACTCCGAGCGCACCAGGGGCTGTTGCGCCAACCCGGCGAGCAGGGATTCGGTTTCGGCCCGGCCATGGGTTTCGACCACCGCCGCCAGCACCTGCACGCCCTGGCGTACCTGGGCATGGGCGGCCTGGAGCATGGCGTAGGTCTTGCCCACCCCCGGCGCCGCGCCGAGAAACACCTTGAGCCTGCCGCGCCCCTCGCGCGGCAGCCCGGCCAACAACGCATCAGCGCGTTCGGAGTTGCTATCGCTCACTGCTTGTCCTTATTTCGAAGCCGGGGCCAGCCGTTCGAGGGCGGCGTTCAAGGCCAGCACATTGACCACCGGCGGACCGATCAATGGCTGCAGGGTGGACTGCTCGACCAGCGCTTGCAAGGCCTGCGTACCGAGCTGACGTGCAGCCGCTACCCGCGGCAGCTGATAGGCGATGGCGGCAGGCGACAGGTGCGGGTCGAGGCCACTGCCGGACGTGGTCAGCAGGTCCAGCGGCACCGCACCCTGTGCCTCGATGTACTGCTGTGCGGCGCTGTCGTTGATGCGCTGGGCCAGCGCCGGGTTGCTCGGTGCCAGGTTGCTGGCGCCACTGGCGACGGTGGCGTAGTCAGCCGCCGAAGGCCGCGCGTGGAACCAGGCATCGCCCTTGAACGCCTGGGCGATCAGCAGCGAGCCGCGCACGTAACCCTGGTCATCGCGCAGCAGGCTGCCGTTGGCCTGCTCGGGGAACGCCACCTGGGCCACCCCGGTGACCACCAGCGGGTAGACCGCACCGGTGATCAGGGTCATCAGCAGGATCAGGCTCGTGGCCGGACGTAGATAAGTAGTCATGGTCATCTCCTTGGTGTCAGACCAGGTGCAAAGCAGTGAGCAGCATGTCGATCAGCTTGATCCCGGCGAACGGCACGATCAGCCCGCCCACCCCGTAGATCAGCAAGTTGCGGCGCAGCAGGTGGGCAGCGCTGGCGGCCTGCACCCGCACCCCGCGCAAAGCCAGCGGAATCAGCACGACGATGATCAATGCGTTGAACACAATGGCCGAGAGGATCGCGCTCTGCGGGCTGTTCAGGTGCATGAGGTTGAGCACACCCAGTTGCGGATAGATCGCCGCGAACAGCGCCGGGAGGATGGCGAAGTACTTGGCCACGTCGTTGGCAATCGAGAAGGTGGTCAAGGCGCCGCGGGTCACCAGCAGTTCCTTGCCAACCTGGACCACGTCCAGCAGCTTGGTCGGGTCGCTGTCCAGATCGACCATGTTGGCGGCTTCGCGGGCGGCCTGGGTACCGTCGTTCATGGCCATGCCGACATCGGCCTGGGCCAGCGCCGGGGCGTCGTTGGCGCCGTCGCCGCACATGGCGACCAGACGGCCGTCATTCTGCTCCTGACGAATGCGCGCCAGCTTCTTCTCCGGCGTGGCTTCGGCCAGCACGTCATCGACCCCGGCTTCGGCAGCGATGGCCGCGGCGGTCAACGGGTTGTCGCCGGTAACCATCACCGTGCGAATGCCCAGCTTGCGCAACTCGGCAAAGCGCTCGCGGATCCCCGGCTTGACCACGTCCTTGAGGTGGATCGCGCCCAGCAGACGCTTGTCGACACACACCAGCAACGGGGTACCGCCGCTCTGGGCGATCTTGTCCACTTCGCGGGCCAGCGGCGCCGGCATTTCCAGGCGCTGCATGCCGACAAAGGCCAGCACCGAATCCACCGCGCCCTTGCGGAACCGACGCTGCTGGTAGTCAACACCGGACAGTCGCGTCTCGGCACTGAAGGCCACCGGCGTCAGCTGATCAGCACCCGGTTCGTCGAAGTCGTGCAGTTGACGCAGGTACTCGACGATCGACTTGCCCTCGGCCGTATCGTCGGCCAGCGAGGCCAGCAGAGCGCCCTCGCCCAGCTCCTTGGAGGTCACGCCAGGAGCGGCATGTAAGGCGCTGCAGCGACGGTTGCCGAAAGTGATGGTGCCGGTCTTGTCGAGCATCAGCACATGCACGTCACCGGCCGCCTCGACCGCACGGCCCGAGCGGGCAATCACGTTGAGGCGCACCAGGCGGTCCATACCGGCGATACCGATGGCCGACAGCAGGCCACCGATGGTGGTGGGAATCAGGGTGACCAGCAGCGCCACCAGGAACACCAGCGGCAGGCTGCCACCGGCAAAATGCGCGAACGGCTGCAGGGTCACCACGACCACCAGGAAGATCATGGTCAGGCCGATCAGGAGGATGTCCAGGGCGATCTCGTTGGGTGTCTTCTGACGCTTGGCGCCTTCGACCAGGGCGATCATGCGGTCCAGGGTCGATTCGCCCGGGTTGCTGGTGATGCGGATCAGCAACCAGTCGGAGACCAGCCGGGTATTGCCGGTCACCGCCGAGCGATCACCACCGGACTCACGGATCACCGGCGCGGACTCACCGGTAATCGCCGCTTCGTTGACTGCGGCAATGCCTTCGAGCACTTCGCCGTCACTGGGGATCATCTCCCCGGCCAGCACCTTGACCACATCGTCCTTGCGCAGGCTGGTCGCCGGCACGATCTCGAAACTGCCCGCGGCGTTGCGACGCCGCGCACTGAGGCCCTGGCTACCGGCCTTGAGGCTGTCGGCGCGGGCCTTGCCGCGCCCCTCTGCCAACGCTTCGGCAAAGTTGGCGAACAACACGGTGAACCACAACCACAGGGCAATCTGCACCGCCACTGACGTCGGCACAGCGGGGTCGGGTATCAAGCACAACAGGGTGGTGAAGATCGCGGTCAGCTCCACCACCAGCATCACCGGTGAGCGTTTGAGCTGACGCGGGTCGAGCTTGACGAAAGCCTGCACCAGCGCCGGACGCCAGAGCGCGGCAAAGGTGGTGCGTGCCGCCGGGGCCGGGACTGCTTTCACTTCAGGAATCGGCATATTCATGATTCGCTCCTCAGAAACCCAGGCTCAGGTGTTCGGTGATCGGGCCCAGCGCCAGGGCCGGCAGGAAGGTCAAGCCACCGATCAAGAGAATGGTGACCACCAGCAAAGTGGCGAACAACGGACCGTGGGTGGGGAAACTGTTCTCGCCCAGCGGCGCACTTTTCTTCATCGCCAGACTGCCCGCCAGGGCCAGCACCGGCAGGATGTAGCCGAAGCGACCGATCAGCATGCCCAAGCCCAGCATCAGGTTGTGATAGGTGGTGTTGGCGCCGAAGCCGGCAAAGGCCGAACCGTTGTTGGCACTGGCCGAGGTATAGGCATAGAGCACCTGGCTGAAACCATGGGCGCCGGGGTTGCTGACCGAGGCCACAGGGCCCGGCAGGCTGGCCGCCAACGCGCCAAGTACCAGCACGCCGACCGGCATCACCAGCAGGGTCGCGACCAGCAACTGCACTTCCCGCGCTTGCAGTTTCTTGCCCAGGTATTCCGGTGTGCGGCCAATCATCAGGCCGGCGAGGAACACCGCGATCAGCACGTTGAGCAACATGCCGTAGAGCCCGGCACCGACACCGCCGAAGATCACCTCACCGACCATCATGTTGACCAGCGCGACCATGCCGCTGATGGGGTTGAGGCTGTCGTGCATGTTGTTCACCGAGCCGTTGGAGGCCGCGGTGGTGGTCACCGTCCAGAGTACGCTGGCGGTAGTGCCGAAGCGGTTCTCCTTGCCTTCCAGCGGCGCCGTCTGCTCGACCTGCGGATTGTTCAGGCTCGGGTTGGCCTGGTACTCGGACCACAGCGCAGCGCTGCCACCGATCAGGAACAGCGCCAGCATGCAGGCGATGATCGCCCGGCTCTGACGCAGGTCCTTGACGTAATGACCGAAGGTGAACACCAGGGCCGCCGGAATCAGAATGATCGAGGCCATTTCAAACAGGTTGCTCCAGGCCGTCGGGTTCTCGAACGGGTGCGCCGAGTTGACGCCGAAGAAGCCGCCGCCATTGGTACCCAGTTGCTTGATCGCGATCTGGCTGGCTGCCGGGCCCAGCGGGATGGTCTGGTCAGCCCCCTGCAGAGTCAGGGCCTGGACGTAATGGCCGAAGGTCTGCGGCACGCCCTGCCAGACCAGCAACAAGGCCAGCAGCAGGCACAGCGGCAGCAAGCCGTAGAGGGTGGCGCGGGTCATGTCGACCCAGAAGTTGCCCAGGGTCAGGGCTGAACGCCGGGAGATACCGCGGCACAGCGCGACCAGCACGGCAAGGCCGGTGGCGGCACTGACGAAGTTCTGTACCGTCAGGCCGATCATCTGGCTCAGGTAGCTCACCGACGCTTCGCCGCTGTAGGCCTGCCAGTTGGTGTTGGTGACGAAACTCACCGCCGTGTTGAACGCCAGCGACCACTCCTGCCCCGGCAGCTTCGCCGGATTGAGCGGCAAGTAGCCCTGCAGCAGCAGTACGGCGAACACCAGCACGAAACCGGCGAGGTTGAAGGCCAGCAAGGCCAGGGTGTACTGCTTCCAGTTCTGTTCGGCCTCGGCATTGACCCCGGCCAGCCGGTAGCAGCCACGCTCCACCGGCCCCAGCACCGGCGACAGCCAGGTACGCTGGCCTTCCATGACCTTGTAGTAGAAGCGCCCGAGCCAGGGCGCCGGAACTAACACCAGCGCAAAGAACGCCAGCAGCAACGCGTAATCGTAACTGTGCATGGTCGCTCCTAACCCCGGTCAGCGCGCAGCAGCGCGACCATCAGGTAGATCATCAACGCCACTGCCAACAGCAGTGACACCCCGTCCAGAATGCTCATCGAAACTCTCCGTCCTTACGGCACTTCGCCGCTGACGGTCATTGTCGGTAGAGCTGCTGTAAAGGTGCGAGATCACGACCCCGGCGGGGACATAAAGAATGCGTAAAGAACGCCCTTAATGCCCCGCCAGTGCCCGCCATTGCGGCGGTTGTGTGTAATTGGCGACCCAGTCGACGACCGCCTCGGCCGGCATCGGCCGGGCAATGCCATAGCCCTGGGCGACATCGCAGCCCAGGCCCATCAGCAACTGGCCGTGCTCGACGGTCTCCAGGCCCTCGGCAATCACCTGGCGGCCAAAGGCCCTGGCCAGGCCGATCACCGCCCGGGTCAGCGCCAGGTCGTCATGGTCATGGAGGATGTCGCGGACGAAGGACTTGTCGATCTTGATGGTGCGGGTCGGCAAGCGCTTCAGGTAACTCAACGACGAGTAGCCGGTGCCGAAGTCATCCAGCGAAAACTGCACGCCCAGTTGCTGGCAAGCGTCCAGGCACTGACTGACCCGCTGAATGTTCTCGATGGCCACCGATTCGACGATTTCCAGATCGAGCATCTGCGGTGCCACCGCCGGGTGACCCGCGAGCAGGCACTGGAGGCGTTCGACAAAGTCACTGCGCTGGACGTGCCGGGCAGCAATGTTGACGCTCACCGGCCAGACATGTCCGGCCAGTTGCCAGCGCTGCATCTGCGCCATGGCTTGCTCGATCACCCACTCGCCGATCTCGACAATCAGGTCGGTCTTCTCCACCAGCGGCAGGAAATCAGCCGGCACCACCAGGCCCTTGTGCGGGTGCTGCCAACGCAGCAACGCCTCGAACCCGAGCACCTGACCACTGCGCATGTTGACCTTGGGTTGGTAATGCAGACACAGCTCGCCGTTGTTCAAGGCCTGACGCACCCGGGCCACGGTCTGGTGGGTCGCCTTGACCTCACGGTCCAGCGACACGTCGAACAGGTGATAGCGGTTGCGCCCACTCTGCTTGGCCACGTACAGCGCCTGGTCGGCATGACGCACCAGGGTGTCGGCATCTTCGTTGTCGAGCGGAAACAGGGTCACGCCGATGCTGGCGCTGACACTGACCTCGCGCTCACGGATCGAATACGGTGCAGCTATCGCCTTGAGCACCCGGTCCAGCGCCAGCTGCAACTGCGCCGGGTCCTGCACATGGCGCAAGATCAGCACGAACTCATCGCCCGAGAGCCGTGCCACGGCATCGCCGCCGCGCAGGATGCTCTTCAGGCGCGTGGCCACCTCCACCAGCAACAGATCGCCACTGGCATGACCGTAACCATCATTGACCGCCTTGAAACCGTCGAGGTCGAGCATGCACACCGCCAGGGCGATGTCTTCGCGCCGCGAGAACTCCAGCGCCTGATTGAGCAGGTCAGACAGGTAGGCACGATTGGGCAATCCGGTCAGCACGTCATGGCCGACCCGCCACTGCAGGGTGTGCAGCAGCTGGCGTTTCTCGGTCACGTCAAAACGGATCGACACGTACTTGCGCACCCGGCCACTGGCCGGATCGATCAGCGGCACCATGGTGCTGTCGACCCAATACAGCGAACCGTCCTTGGCACGGTTGCAGATCTCACCCTTCCAGGCCTTTCCGGCCACCAGCGCGCGCCACATGCCATCGAAAAACGCCGGCTCATGCAGGCCGGAATTGAGGATGCGGTGATTGGCGCCCAACAACTCCTCACGGCTGTAGCCGGAGATGCTGCAGAACTGTTCGTTGACGTAGGTGATCCGGCCACTCAAGTCGGTTTCGGAAAAAATCGCGGCGGCATCAACGGCCGTGCGGTAATTGTCGTCCATGAAAATCTCGTACCCTGCGGGTTCAGCGATTGAAGCGCTCGACCAGGGCGCGCAGGCCCAACGCAATGTGTTCCAGCTCCGCACCACGGGTGGCGGCGGCATTGGCGTTGTGCGCGGTGCGCTGAACGCTACCGGCCACGCTGTTGATCTGCGCACAGACCTCTTCGGCCACCGACGACTGCTGTTGCGACGCCGTCGCCATCTGCTGGCTCATGTCGCTGATGCGTTCCACCGCCACACGGATGCCCAGCAGCGCCTGCTGCGCTTCAAGCACGCGCGCCACACCATGTTCAGCTTCGACGATGCCCAGGCTGGCGATGCTCACCGCCTCATCAGCGCCGGTGCGCAGGTTGTCGATGATGCCCTGGATCTGCAGCGTCGATTGCCGGGTCTTGCCGGCCAGTGCGCGCACCTCGTCGGCAACCACGGCAAAGCCGCGGCCCTGCTCACCGGCACGCGCCGCCTCGATAGCGGCATTCAGGGCCAACAGGTTGGTCTGCTCGGCAATGGCGCGGATCACCTCGGCGGCCACGGAAATATCCTGGGTTTGCCCGGCCAGGTGAGTCACTGCCTGATTGATCTGGCTGACAGTGCTGGCCAGCAACTGGATGGCCTCACGCATGCTGCCCGCCACCTCACTGCCCTGCCCCGCCAATTGATTGACCGTGTGCGCCTCACCGGCAGTGTCCTGTACATGACGCGCCACCTCGGCAATCGAGGCGGTCATCTCGGTCATCGCCGTGGCGGTCAGGTCCGATTCGGCGCGCTGCTCGAGCAGTGCCGATTCGGTCGTGCGCGACAGGCAGCTGGAATCACTGGCCGCCTCGCTCAATTGCACCGCCAGGTCGCTCAGTCGCGTCAACGCCGTTTTCAACCGCGCCTCCTCACTGATCAGGATCATCTGCAACTGCGCTGCCGGCCCCAGCGCATCGCTGTAGGTCAGCGCGACAACAGGGTCGGCGAAGGTAGTGCCCGAGCACCGGACAATCTGCGCCAGCTGCTGAGCAAGACGCCGATGCGCCCACAGACCGACCAGGCCAAACAAGCCGAAGGTAATGCCAAGGCCTGGCCAGCCAGGCAGCACAAGCTGGGCACCGATAGCGGCTGCACCCGCTAGCAGCGGCAGGCAAAGCACCTGCGTGAACTGCGCCAGATGTCGGCGGGTAGCAACCGCCGGTTTGCCTTCGCGCAAACGCGCATAGAGTGCTTCGGCGCGATGCACCTGCTCGCGGGTCGGCTTGACCCGCACCGACTCATAACCCACCAGCCGGCCGCCTTCGAGAATCGGCGTGACATAGGCACTGACCCAGTAGTAGTTGCCGTTCTTGCAGCGGTTCTTGACGATCCCCATCCAGCTCTGGCCGGCCTTGAGGTACTCCCACATCTGCTGGAAGACCACGGCGGGCATGTCGGGATGACGGACCAGGTTGTGCGGGCTACCGATCAACTCGGCCTGGCTGAAGCCACTCATGGCGGCAAATTCAGCGTTGCAATAGGTGATGTTGCTGGCGGTGTCGGTTGCAGAAATGAGCCGTTGGTCATCTCCGAACGTCTGTTCGATTGAGGTGACCGGCAGGTTGAGACGCACGTTGAAACTCCCTTTACTGCGTTTTGGTGATCGGGCGGCGAGTTTCTGATGCAAGCGCGATACGGTTTGACTGATCGTTCAAATAACCCTACGAATTACATCACATTTTTTTATTACAGGTGATTAATTTCGTTGATACCAAATGCCAATGGATTTTATTAAATAGTTGATTTTCAAGAGAAAATAGTTGTCGCCTTAGTCAAGTCCACAACCGGGCTCAACCCGCAATCAGCGAAGTGAGCGTCTTCTCTTACTGGCCGCTTGAAGCCCAACTGGTCAGACCGGTAAAACCAAATCATGCCCTCCGATCGGAAAAGCCCTTGCAAACCCAGAAATCCCGCGCCTACACTGGCCACGCACTGGACATACCGGTAAGACCACAATAATTAAGTCCTCCGCTCTTTCGCCCTCCCCCGGCATCGAAGCAAGGACACCGATCAGAGATCCCTCCCATGCTCAAATGGTGCTCGCGTTCGATCTTCCTCCAAGTAGTGCTCGGCCTGGTGCTTGGCGTCGCCTGTGGCCTCAGCTTCCCCGAAGTTTCCCTGCAGCTCAAACCCTTGGGTGACGGCTTTATCAAGCTGATCAAAATGCTCATCGGGCTGATCGTGTTCTGTGTTGTGGTCAGTGGTATTTCCGGTGCCGGTGACCTGAAGAAAGTCGGACGGATCGGCCTGAAATCGGTGATCTACTTCGAAATCCTGACCACCATCGCCCTGGTCATCGGCCTGGTGTTTGCCTTTACCTCCGGGATCGGCAGCGGCGCCAACATTCACCTCGACCAACTGTCCACCGCCGAAGCCGGTAACCTGGCCGAGCGCGGCCAGCATATCCACGGCACCGCCGCGTTCCTCATGGACCTGATTCCGACCTCGGTGATCGGTGCGTTCGCTGACAACAATATCCTCCAGGTCCTGCTGTTTTCGGTGCTGTTCGGCAGTGCCCTGAACCTGGTCGGTGAAGCGGCCTCGGGTATCTCGCGGCTGATCAATGAACTGAGCCATGTGATCTTCCGCATCATGGGCATGATCGTGCGTCTGGCGCCGATCGGCGTGTTCGGCGCCATCGCCTTCACCACCAGCAAATATGGCCTGGAATCGCTGCAGCACCTGGGTGGCCTGGTCGCCTTGTTCTACCTGACCTGCACCGGCTTCGTGCTGCTGATCCTGGGCACCGTGATGCGCTTGTCGGGCCTGCGTATCCTGCCGTTCATCAAGTACCTGCGCGAAGAACTGACCATCGTGCTCGGCACCGCTTCTTCCGACGCGGTACTGCCGCAGATCATGCGCAAACTCGAGCACCTGGGTATCGGTAACTCCACCGTCGGCCTGGTGATCCCGACCGGTTATTCCTTTAACCTCGATGGCTTCTCGATCTACCTGACCCTGGCCATTGTCTTCATCGCCAATGCCACTGGCACGCCGCTGGCCATGACCGACCTGCTGACCATCCTGCTGGTGTCGCTGATCACCTCCAAGGGCGCCCACGGTATTCCGGGCTCGGCATTGGTGATTCTTGCCGCAACCCTGACGGCGATTCCGGCAATCCCGGTGGTGGGCCTGGTGCTGGTGCTGGCCGTGGACTGGTTCATGGGCATCGGCCGGGCACTGACCAACCTGATCGGCAACTGCGTGGCCACTGTCGCCATCGGCCGCTGGGAAGGTGATATCGACATGGAGCGGGCCAATAATGTGCTGGCCGGCAAACAGGGCTTTGGCTTTGCCCAGCGCAAGACGCCCAACGCCCATCAACAAGAGTTCTGAGTACAAGGGCCGGCACCGACCGTGCCGGCCTCAGGAGCAAACCATGCAAGTGTTCTCATGGAGTGAACAGTGATTACTTCATCAACCGTAGTGAACTCAGTGGTGGAAAAACTCCGCCAGGCCCTGGCCCGCGGCCAGTGGCGTTCCGGTGACATGCTCCCGGGCCAGCGCGAGCTGGCCGAGCAACTGGGTATCAGCCGCCCCAGCCTGCGTGAAGCGGTGACCGTGCTGGAAACCCTTGGCCTGGTGCGTTCGATGCCGGGAAAAGGGGTACTGGTGCTCGATGCCGACATGGCCGAAACCGCCCAGCCGCAGACCGGGGTGGCTGAAGCCAGCCTGGAGGACGTGTTGCAACTGCGCTACACCCTGGAGCCGTTCATCGTCGGCCTGGTTGCCCAGTCGATCAGCAGCAAAGAGATCGGCCAGTTGCGCCTGACCCTGATGGACATGCGCGAAGCCCTCGAGGCCGAGGACAGCGAAGCCGGGGTCAACGCCTACATCGCCTTCCACGAAGAGTTGTTCACCCTCACCGCCAACCCGATTTTCCAGAGTGTCGTGCAACAGACCAGCAACGCCCTCAAGCAGAGCGCTGCGGTGTTGCGCAACTCTCCCGAACACCTGGCGGCGCGTCTGCAAGAGAACGAAGCGGTGGTGCGCGCCATCCGCAACAAGAACAGCGCCCAGGCCAGTGCGCAGATGCGCCACCACATCCTCCAGGAAGGCCGGCGCATGGGTATCGAACTGAACATCCCGGACGAACATCCGGCCACTTGAATTCAGGAGAGCAGTGATGAACGCCAGCGCCCAAGCCCCTGTGACCGCCCTGCCACCCTTGCTTGTCCACGGCGAAGTGCGCCTGTCGGCCGAGCAGATCTACCCGCGCCTGTTCGACGCCATCCTCGAACAGCGCCTGGCGCCGGGCAGTGCCTTGCCCGAGCAGGCGCTGGGCGAGGCGTTCGGGGTCAGTCGCACGGTGATTCGGCGGGTGCTCGGGCGCCTGTGCGACCAGCAGGTGATTGTCCAGCGCCCGAGTCACACGGCGCGCCTGGCAGCCCCTGACCCGCAGCAGGCGCGGCAGATTCTCAGCGCCCGGCGCCTGGCCGAAACCACCTTGATCACCCTGGCCGCACAACGCTCGCGGCCGGCGAAGATCCGCCAGCTGCGCGAACTGGTCGCCCGCGAACGCCAGCATCATGAACAGGGCCAGCGCTGCACGGCGATTCGCCTCGGAGGCGAGTTTCACCTCAAGTTGGCGGAGATTGCCAACAACGCGCCGTTGACGCGTTTTCTCAATGGTTTGGTGCCACAAACCTCGTTGATCATCGCCCAGTACGAAGCCCGGCCCTGCAGTCACTGCGCCTGGCAGGAGCACGCGGCGATTATCGATGCCCTGGAACAAGGTGACGGTGAAGCAGCCCTGTCGTTGATGCACCAGCATCTGGACCATATCGAGGCCAAGCTGGATCTGGAGGGCTGAGGCCGTACAGGCGAGATAACAGTCGCCGGGTTGGGGCCGCGCTGCGGCCCTTCGTGGATGAATCCACTCCTACAGGAGCTGAAGCAGGCGTCATGCCGAGTTGACGCTTATTACCTTCTGATTCATCCCCCTTCCCCCTCCCACCTATACTGAAATCACCAAGGTCTAAATCCGCCAAGCATCCCGTCGACAAGGGGGTAGCGCTTGTGGCCCCCCGTTCTCCTTTCCTGCTCCTGCTTATCCTCCTGCTCGCGCTGGGCGGCTGCGCCTCGCGAGAAAAAGCCCCCGAGCCCCCTCCGGTGCAACTGAGCCCCGCCACCTGGGAGCAGATCGACCGGGAAATCATCGACGCTTCGCTGGCCAGTACCAGCTCGGTCAATGACTACACCCGCCGCTCCATGCGGGTGTGGAAGGACCGTGTGCAGCAATTTACCGAAAGCGACTTCATCCCCTGGTTCACCGGCTACTGGACCCAGCAATGGCTGACCATGAAAGTGGCCTGGTACAAGATGAACAGCGGCGAAGGCAAGGAGCCGCCGGAGAAACGCCTGGCGGTTTACCTGCAAGAGCAGTATCACCGCCGGGTGCTCGACCAGGTGGCCAAGGAGATCGACCCTGAAGGCATTCGCGACCGCGCCATGGAGCTGTACCTGCAGTTGCTCGGCCAGCAATTGCAGCAGATTGCCCAGCGCTACCGGGCACCGCCCGAGCAGCTCAACCTGCGCCTGACGCGAATCCAGGCCATCAACCTCGGGCCACCGAAGGCACGCGATGCCTCGCTCTACCAACTGCTGTACAGCAAACCACTGGCCGAACAGCCGGCCTATGCTGCCCTGGTCGGACACATGCACAGCGCCGTGCGTGCCGGTACCCAGCGTGCGGACATCGGGCTGTCATCGGTGGCGCAGCAGGCCAGCGAGAAACTCGGTGCGACCCTGGCGCCGCGCGGCATCGCCAGTGCAGTGGCGACCGCCGTGGGGCGCGTCGCCGGCACCCTGATTTCGGTGGCAGCAGCCGGTTACGGCGCCATCTCCCACAGCCAGGAACAACCGGCCATGATCGAGCAGTTGCGGGTGATCCTCAATGTCGCGCTCAACGAGGAATGGCGTGAGCTGATGGACAACCGCAAGAGCGGGGTCATGGCCGGGGTGTACTACTTGTCCGGCGAAATCGAAGAGGGCCTGATCGGTGCCCGGCGTCTGCCGGATGAAACCGAGAGCGGCTCATTACGCATCGTCCTGCCGGCGCAATAACCCGCTTCAGGCCGCGACGCGGTTGTCATCCACAGCCTGGGCCGAGGTCGGCAGACCGAAAATGCGATCGAACAGCCAGTTGTAGAGGAAGGTGTAGCAAGGGATCAGGATGATAAAGGCCAGGTCCACCAGGAAAGCTTCGACCAGGCTCATGTCCAGCCACCAGGCAATCAACGGAATCAGGTAGATCACCAGGGTAAGCTGGAAACCAATGGCATGCGCAACACGCCGGGCAACACTGCGCCCGCGTTTGACCTGACGGCTTTCCCAGTATTCGAACAGGGTGTTGTAGATGAAATTCCAGGCCATGGCGATGGTGGTGATCATCACCGCCAGCGGACCGGTGTTGCTCGGCGCAGTGTCCGACAGGTAGGCCAGGCCCAGGGTCGACATGCACAGGCCAATGGCTTCATAGGCGGTCACGTAGACCAGTTTGCGTTTTACACCTTGCACCGTATTACCTCAGTTGCATCATCAGTCGCCGCCCGTCCGGGCAGCAGAGGCGCGCAAGAATGCGTCAATCTTCTTGACAGAAAAAGTCAGCAGCTATCAGATTGACTGACAGGAGATTAGCCTTTGAATTTTTCCAGCGACAACATCGAACTGTTCCTCGCCGTGCTCGATCGCGGCTCCTTCTCTGCCGCCGCCCGCGCCCTGGGCCGGGTGCCTTCCGCCGTGAGCATGGCGGTCGGCAACCTCGAGGCGGAGCTGGGCTATGCCCTGTTCGAACGCACTCACCGGGAAACCCGGCCCACCGCCCTGGCCCAGGCCCTGGAGCCCCATGCGCGAATGATCGCGGCGCAACTGGGGCAGCTCCAGGTGCATGCCCTGGAACTGTCCCAGGGCCTGGAAAGCACCCTGGCCATCAGCGTCGTCCCGGACATCGACCACCGTGCGCTGCTGGCGGCGATCAAGACCATCAGCGAGCGCTATCCGCTGCTCGAAATCGAGGTCCTCAGCGCGCCTCAGGAAGAAGCCCTGCACCTGTTGCACAGCGGCCGGGTCAGCCTGTGTCTGGCATTCGCCGGGCTCGCGGTCGACCCGCAGCAACGCTTCCAGAACATCGGCATGGAGTCGCTGGTGGCGACCATCTCGCCGCAGCACCCTGCCCTGCAACGTCAACCCCGGCAGATCGCCTACCTCGAAGACCTGGTCAATGTCCGCCAGATTCTGGTCGCCAGTCGCGACCTGCCGATCACCGACACCCGCTCCCTGATCGGCAAGGCCCACTGGCGCACCGACAGCCTGAGCATGGCGGTGGAAATGGTCGAAGCCGGGCTGGGCTGGGGCGATTTTCCGCTGTCACGGGTGGCGCCCTTGCTGGAGGCCGGACGTCTGTTGCGCCTGGACTTCAAGAACACCCGCAATGAACTGCAACTGCCGGTGCATGCCTTCTGGCGTCACACTCAACCCTTGCAGAAAGCCGCACGGGAACTGGTAAGCCTGCTTGGGGTGTAAGGGATTGCCTGGCCACACACTCGGGAAAAACCTGGCAGCCCCTGCGGCAATCTGCCTTTCAACATTTACCGGCAGCGGCCGATAGCCCTCTGGATAGGTACGAGCATTCGCCAAAAGCACCGCTCGGCACTCCTCCTTACTGGCACAAGGTCTCGGAACATGAACCTGAAATTTCGCCACAAGATCCTGCTGTGCGCCTGCGGCGTCGTGGTTCTGGCATTCGCTTTGTTCACCCTCTACAACGATTACCTGCAACGCAACACCATCCGACAGAACATCGAGTCGTCGGTCAAACAAGCCGGAGCGTTGACCGCCAGTAGCGTGCAGAACTGGATGAGCGGCCGCATCCTGGTCCTGGAAAACCTCGCCCAGGACGTTGCCCACCAGGGTGCCAACGCCGATTTCCCGGGACTGGTCGACCAGCCCTCGTTCACCAGCAATTTCCAGTTCACCTATGTCGGCCAGGCCAACGGTGTGTTCACCCAGCGCCCGGACGCGAAGATGCCTGACGGCTACGACCCGCGCCAACGTCCGTGGTACACCGCCGCTGTCGCCGCTAACCAGACCATGTTGACCCCGCCTTACATGGCTGCGGTCGGTGGCCTGGTGGTGACGATTGCCATGCCGGTGAAGAGCAAGACCGGTGGTGAGCTGCTCGGTGTGGTCGGTGGCGACCTGAGCCTGGCGTCGCTGGTCGACATCATCAACGCCGTGGACTTTGGCGGCATCGGCCACGCCTTCCTGGTCGACCGCAATGGCCAGGTCATCGTCAGCCCGGACAAAGACCGGGTGATGAAAAACCTCAAGGACATCTACCCGGGCAGCAACCTGCAGGTGGCTCCAGGCATTCATGACGCCACCCTCGCCGGCCAGGAGCGAATCATCTCGTTCGCACCGGTCAGCGGCCTGCCATCGGCCGACTGGTACATCGGCCTGTCGGTCGACAAGGACAAGGCCTACGCCCCGCTCAGCCAGTTCCGCACCTCGGCCATTATCGCCATGCTGATTGCCGTGGCGGCCATTGCCGGCCTGCTCAGCCTGCTGATTCCGGTACTGATGCGTCCGCTGACCACCATGGGCCGCGCCATGCAGGACATCGCCCAGGGCGAAGGCGACCTGACCCGCCGTCTGGTCGTGGAGAACAAGGACGAGTTCGGTGAGCTGGCCAGTGCCTTCAACCAGTTCGTCGAACGTATTCACGCCTCGATTGCCGAAGTGTCCTCGGCCACGCGTCAGGTGCACGACCTGTCCGAACGGGTGATGAGTGCCTCCAACGCCTCGATCATCGGCTCCGAAGAACAGAGCATGCGCACCAACAGTGTCGCGGCGGCGATCAACGAACTGGGCGCCGCCACTCAGGAAATCGCCCGCAACGCCGCCGATGCCTCGCAGCACGCCAGCGGTGCCAGCGAGCAGGCCAACGACGGCCGCCAGGTGGTGGAAGAAACCATCTCGGCCATGACCTCGCTGTCGCAAAAGATCAGCGAATCCTGCGAGCAGATCGAAACCCTCAATGCCAGCACCGACGACATCGGGCAGATCCTCGACGTGATCAAGGGCATCTCCCAGCAGACCAACCTGCTGGCCCTGAACGCTGCCATCGAAGCCGCCCGTGCCGGTGAAGCCGGTCGCGGTTTTGCCGTGGTTGCCGACGAAGTGCGCAACCTGGCGCACCGTACCCAGGAGTCGGCCGAAGAGATCCACAAGATGATCACCACCCTGCAGGTCGGTTCACGCGAGGCGGTGCACAACATGAACGCCAGCCAGGTGTCGAGCGAGGAAAGCGTGATGGTCGCCAACCAGGCCGGTGAGCGCCTGAGCAGCGTCACCCAGCGCATTGGCGAGATCGACGGCATGAACCAGTCGGTGGCAGCAGCGACCGAGGAACAGACTGCCGTGGTCGAGAGCCTGAACCTGGACATCACCCAGATCAACGTGTTGAACCAGCAAGGCGTGGCCAACCTCAATGACACCCTGCGTCATTGCGATGCCCTGGCCCAGCAGGCCGGTCGCCTCAAGCAACTGGTCGACAGTTTCAAGATCTGACCCCTACCCTGGCGAGGGTGCAATGCCCTCGCCAGGTGCTTGCGACTACACCACCACGGCGCGCTTCGTCCTGCCCATGCGCACCCAGCCGATCAACACCGCCACCATCACCACAAAACCCAGGTAGCCGAACAATGGGTAGACCTGGCCGACCAGGCTGATAAAACCTATCAGGCTACAGATGAATGCCGCCACGCCAGTGACCACAGCGCCCAGGCGGAAGCTGCGGGTACCCGCCGGCAACAGCCGCGCGAGAAACGAATAGTGCATGCCCACCGCCGTGTTGACGATCATGCCGAAGATGATCACGCACATGATCACGCCCAGCGCCGGGGAAATTTCACTGGCAATCGACAGCATCGGCATCGGCAAATCAGCCACAGTATCCAGACGTGAGAGCAACCCGGCGCTCATCACCAGCATCAGGCCGCCGAGCCCCGCCCCCCCGAGAATGCCTCCCCAGATCGCAGTTTTCTCCAGGCGTGCCGAACCACCGAGGATCGCCAGCATCGGCGCCCCGGCCACCACGTTATACGACACATAGAGAAAGGCCCCCAGCAACCAGTGACTCGCCCCTGCTTCCTGCTGGCTGGCAACCTGATCCAGTGCGGTGAAACTCAGGTCGCGGGTGAACACCGCATACAACGCGATCGCAGTGGCTGCCAGAATCAGAAACGGCGTGACGGCACCGATCAAGACGATGACTTTCTGTATATCGAGACACACCACCGCCACCACCAGCAGCGTTACCAGCACGCTACCGGTCAGTGCCGGGATACCGAACTGCTGTTCGAGCAAGGCGCCGCCACCGGCCAGCATCACCACCGTCACCCCGAACATGAAGAAGGTGATCAACAGGTCGACGAACAGGCCCAGGTAGCGCCCGCAGATGGCGTACACCACATCCTTGTGCGAGGCGGCCTGCAGGCGGTTACCGAGGCCGGCCAGGGCCATGCCGAGAAAGGTGAACAGCGCGGCGCTGACCAGGGTTCCGAGCAGCCCCCAGAGGCCGAAGTTGACAAAGAACAGCAGTAACTCCCGCCCTGAGGCGAAACCTGCACCCACGATAACGCCGATAAAGGCGCCTGCAATTTTCAGCTGCTCTTTCATCTCGAACCCTCTGGCATCTATGGCCCTTTGCGGGCCTTGTTGTTTTTTACCCAGTACCGCGCAGGCAGGTATGTGGCTTCAGTCGTGGCCGATCCAGGCCTGCACTTCGATCTCCACATCGACACCCAGCGCCAGCCCCGCGCTCACCGTCGAACGCACCGGATAGCCATTGGCGAAGAAGCTTTTGTAGACCTCGTTGAAGCCGGCGAAATGCGCCATGTCCGAGAGCCAGACCGTGGCCTTGACCACCTGGTCGAAGCCGACGCCGCACTCGGCCAGGGTTTCGCCGATACGTTCGAGGGTGGCCTGGGTCTGGGTCTGAATATCGCCACGTACCACTTCACCGCTGGCGCTCATGGGCACCTGGCCGGAAAGAAACACAAAGCCGCCGACCTTGACCGCCTTGGAAAACGGGAACGGCAGGTGGCTGGGAAAACGCTGGATAGTCGAGCTCATGGGAATGTCCTTTGGGTGATTAACGAAAGCGCGCCGGTGACAAGCGTTGCGGCTCGACACCTTCGCGATGCAACGAAGCGGGAAGTGCTTGATCCAGCAGCAGCGCACAGGCCAGCTGCGAGACACCGGCCGCCGACTGGATGCCATAGCCGCCCTGGGCGGCCAGCCAGAAAAACGCCGGATTGTGCGGATCGCGACCGATCACCAGGTCGCCATCGGCAACGAATGAACGCAGCCCGGCCCAGGTGTGGCTGGGGCGGCGGATGGTCAGGGTGGTGAGGGCTTCGATGTTGTAGATGCCGATGGCCACGTCGAGCTCTTCGGGCATCACATCCTGAGGCTCGACCGGATCGGCATTGGCCGGTGAACCCAGCAACTGCCCGGCATCGGGTTTGAAATAAAAACTTTCATCGACCCCGATCACTGCCGGCCACTGCGCAAACGCGTGGTCCTGTGGCCCTTCGAAGGTGAAAGCGCTGCGCCGGCAAGGCTGCAGGCCAACGGCTTGCACGCCGCACAAGCGGGCAACCTGATCGGCCCAGGCGCCTGCGGCGTTGACCAGTTGGCGCGCCTGTACCACGCTGCCATCGGCCAGGTGCAGGTGCCAGAGACCGTCGGCAAAGCACCCCTCGAGCAGTTCGGCATTGCAGCGCAGCTCGCCGCCCGCCTGACGAAAACCGCGCAAGAAGCCCTGATGCAACGCATGCACATCAAGGTCCATGGCGCCTGGCTCATGGAATGCGCCGGCAATAGCGTCCCCCCTCAGGCTCGGCACCATCGCCAGTGCAGCCTGAGGATCGAGCAAGTGCACCTCGGTGCCATTGGCCAGGTTCTGCGCATAGCTGCTGGCGAGCAGTTCCTGTTGCTCGAGGCTGGCGACATACAGACACCCTCGCGGCTCCAGCAACCGATGCTCACAGAAGCCGGCCGGCGGTGACTCGTAGAATTCCCGGCTAGCGCGGGTCAAGGCCTGGATCTGCGGTGTGCCGTAGGCCTCCATGAACATCGCCGCCGAGCGCCCGGTGGAGTGATAGCCGGGCTGAGACTCTCGCTCCAGCAACAGCACACTGTGCTCCCCCGCCAACCGGTACCCCAAGGAAGCACCCGCAATACCGGCGCCAATGATCACGCTGTCGAATGTCTGCGTCATAACCTTGCCATTGCCTGATGGAAAACTAAAATTATCACTTATGAGAATTCTATTATATGAGAATTTAGAATTACGCAAGCGCGCACGGTAAGATGCCTGACCGAAATGCCTGACCGAGATCCTTGATGAGTGACCGCTCCCCTGTCGCCGACCGCCCTGGTACGCAGCCCCCGATCGACCGCAGCGAAGTCGGCGCGCGCTTGCGCACCGTGCGCAAGAGTCAGCAGCTGACCCTCAAGCAGTTGTCGGAACGCTCCGGGGTGCCGGTATCGACCTTGTCGAAAATGGAACTGGCGCAGGTTTCCGTGAGCTACGAAAAACTCGCCGCAGCGGCGCGAGCGCTGAATGTCGACATCGCGCAATTGTTTCGCTCATCCGAAATGGGCGATGCACCGGCCTCGACCACCGTGGTGGTCCACTCGCTACCCACCGCGCCGGGTTACAGCACCGGCACCTATGACTATCACCTGATCGCCGGGGAATTTCCCGAACGCCTGATGACCCCGATGTATGCCCGGATCATCGCCCGGGAGCGCCAGCAGTTCGACGAATTCATCCGCCACCCCGGCCAGGAGTTTGCCCTGGTGCTCAGCGGCCGGGTGCGCATTGAATTCGAGACCGGTGAAGCCGTGAGTATCGGCGCGCAGGAAACCGCTTACTTCAACAGCAACGTGGGACACATCTACCTGTCCGAGAGTGAGGATGGCGGCGATGCTCATGTGATGGTGGTGATGACTGATCGGTGATCGCTTTGCAGGCTTGAAACACCACAATCAAATCTGTAGGAGCGGATTTATCCGCGATGGACTGCGCAGCAGGCCCATTTGGGGGCCGCGATGCGCCCCATCGCGGATGAATCCGCTCCTACACCTTGAACCTGTAGTAACTGACGGCCCAGTTATAACCTAATAACGAACTAGTCTATTTCGCTATAAAAAAACCTTTATGCTGGCTTCCATCCGATCACGGGCACGTTGGACGCTTAGGTAAATTATGGATGTAGGTTCATTCGGCTTCACCATTGCAGGCCTCATCGTAGGATTCATCGTCGGCATGACCGGCGTCGGCGGCGGTTCATTGATGACCCCGATCCTGCTCTGGTTCGGCATCAGCCCGGCCACCGCTGTAGGCACCGACCTGCTGTACGCCGCCATCACCAAAGCCAGCGGCGTCTGGGTCCACAGCAAAAACAAAAACATCGACTGGAAAATCACCGGCTGGCTGACCCTGGGCAGCGTTCCTGCCGCCGCGGCCACCCTGTGGTTCCTCAGCACCCTGGACACCGACACCCAGGCCGCCAACGCCGTGATCAAACAAGGCCTGGCCGTGGTCCTGGTGCTCACTGCCCTGGCCATCCTGTTCAAAAGCAAACTGCAAGCCTTCGCCAGCAAACACGCAGGCGACCGCTATCACCTCAGTGGCACCAGCCTCAACCTGCTGACCGTCGTCACCGGCGTCATCCTCGGCGTGATGGTCTCGCTGACCTCCATCGGCGCTGGCGCCCTGGGTACCGTCGCGCTGTTCCTGCTCTACCCCTACCTGGTCACTCGCCGCCTGGTCGGCACCGAGATCGCCCACGCCGTGCCCCTGACCCTGGTCGCCGGCCTGGGCCATGCCAGCATGGGCAACATGGACTGGTCGCTGCTGGGTTATCTGCTGCTGGGCTCGCTGCCTGGCATCTACCTGGGTAGCCACCTGACCGGGCGCATCTCCGACGGCGTCCTGCGCCCGTGCCTGGCTGCGATGCTGCTGATGATCGGTTACAAACTGGCGTTCTGAAGTCGTATACCCATGCATCGACTCGGGCCCAGGGTGCGTATCAGAAGTACGCATCCTCGGCCTTGGCATCCCTGATCCGCTGAATACGCGCCGCCTCGATCTGCTCAATTGATTGCAATGAGCACGCCTGCTCTTGATAGCGATAGCCTCCGGCCAAGGGTCGGGCGACCATTACCTTCCCTGTCGCCAGCAAGGCCAGCCGCGTTCCGGCGGGTTGCCCGGCCATGGCGCAATCCTCAGGCCCGAGATGAAAGGAGGCATATACCAGGGACTCGTGAAGCACAGTACGAAGCCTGGCATTAACCACCTCTGAAAACGCCAGAAGAATTATCGCCGTGTAGATCACACCGATGACGCAGGACGCCTGTATCCACAGGCGTCTGTGCCAGGCCGAGCTCGGAATGTAGAGGTTCCAGCAGAGGGCGGTGAGCCGGGTGCGCCGTACCTGTTGCTTGAATCCTGGCGTGGTCATGCCAAAAATCAGGGCACCGACAAACATGACCAAGGGCATCAACAAGCTGGTGGACAAGTACCAGATGTAAACCAGGTAAATGAACGTCAGGGTTTTCTGTGCCACAGGAAACTGCCCGGGATCGACGCGGGTCTGCCCAAGGATAAAAGCATCGGCCTCTGCACTGGCCATCAGCCCTGCCGCCACCGTCAGCAATGCAGCCAGTACCGTCAGCCAGCCCTTATGAAGGGCATAGCGCTCCACCAGGCGAAGCAGCCGGATAACCAGCACGATGGAGCTCAGGCTCAATACTGCAAACAGCCACCTTGCCAGGGTCTTGTCGACCGGACTGTCTAACCCGTGCAACAGCAACATGGCCTGCAAGAGTGCCAGACAGGTCAAGATAACCGTCGCCAGGTACTCATTGAGGCCCCATCCCCTCACACTGAAGTTCAACTTCCAGCGAAAGTGGCGATTCTGGGTCCTGATAAACAATGAACGATGGGTAAAACGATCCAGGCAATAAACGCCCGCCGCGAACAGCACATAGAGCGCAACATATCCCCACATCAGCCTTGATTCCTTCTTCCCTGGACACGCACAACGGCACACTTTTCGAGCGGCCTATCCTAGCTGAAAGCCGCTGCCCTGAGCGGGACCGCTGGCCATCAATCGACACCGAACTTGCAAAACATATGGAAATCCGTATATTCGAATTTCCATATATCAATGCCAGACCGACCCGATGCTCACTCCCGCGCTTGTGTTCAAAAGCCTCGCCGATGAAACCCGGGCCCGCGCCACCTTGCTCATCACCCGCGAGGGCGAGCTCTGCGTCTGCGAGCTGATGTGCGCGCTCGACGACAGTCAACCGAAGATCTCCCGCCACCTGGCCCAACTGCGTGCCTGTGGGCTTCTGCTCGACCGCCGCCAGGGGCAATGGGTGTACTACAGGCTCAACCCACAATTGCCAGCCTGGGTCCATGAAGTGCTCAAGCTGACCCTCGACGCCAACGCCGAGTGGCTTGCCCAGGACAGTGCCCGCCTCGCTGCCATGGGTGATCGCCCTACCGCCCTGTCCTGCTGCTGACTGCGAGATAACCTCTATGCGAATCCTGTTCATGTGCACGGCCAACAGCTGCCGCAGCATTCTCTCTGAAGCGCTGTTCAATCACCTCGCTCCCGCCGGCTTTGAAGCGGTGAGCGCGGGCAGTTTCCCCAAGGGTCAGGTGTTGCCGCGCAGCCTCAGCACCTTGCAACGCGCGGGTATCGCCATCAGCGGCCTGAGCAGCAAAGGCAACGATGCGTTCGCGGACAACCCGCCGGATATCGTCATCACCGTCTGCGACAACGCCGCCGGCGAAGCCTGCCCGATGTACTTCGGCCCGGCGCTGAAAAGCCATTGGGGCCTGGAAGACCCGTCTGAAATCAACGGCAGCGAAGCGCAGATAGAGGCCGCTTTCGACGCCACCCTGGCGCACATCGAACGACGCTGCAGAGCCTTCCTCGCCCTGCCGTTCGAGCAGCTCGAAAACGAAGACCTGCAGCGTGAACTCAATCGCATCGGCACCCTTTGAACGGAGCTCCCCATGAGTGACTTGTTACCCAACCTCGACAGTGACCTGATCAAACCCTTCGCCGAGCATGACGGTCATAAACCGCGCATCCTGCTGCTTTACGGTTCGACTCGGGAGCGTTCATTCAGCCGCCTGCTGACGGAAGAAGCGGCGCGCCTGCTGGAGCGCTTCGGTGCCGAAACGCGGATCTTCAACCCCAGCGGCCTGCCCCTGCCCGACGACGCCCCGACCAGCCATCCCAAGGTTCAGGAGCTGCTGGAGCTGATGCAATGGTCCGAGGGCCAGGTCTGGTGCTCGCCGGAACGCCATGGCGCGATGTCTGCGGTGTTCAAGGCCCAGATCGACTGGGTGCCGCTGGCGCTGGGCGCGGTACGCCCGACCCAGGGCAAGACTCTGGCGGTCATGCAGGTGTGTGGTGGTTCGCAGTCGTTCAACGTGGTCAACCAGCTGCGCGTGCTGGGCCGCTGGATGCGCATGTTCACCATCCCCAACCAGTCCTCGGTGCCCAAGGCCTGGCTGGAGTTCGATGCTCAGGACCGGATGAAGCCCTCGGCCTTCTACGACCGGGTAGTGGATGTGATGGAGGAGCTGGTCAAATTCACCGTACTGCTGCGTGATCGCGGCGAGTACCTGGTGGATCGCTACTCCGAGCGCAAGGAAACGGCTGAGGCGTTGACCCAGCGCGTGGGACAGCGGTCGATCTGATACTCACGCAATTGCTGCCCAGCACATTTTTGCCCGGCTAAGGCCTGCCGCCCTGCCCTGCGCGCGCCAGCACGAACTGGCGCAGTTCAGCCAAGGGCAGCGGGCGGCAATACCAGAAACCCTGACCGACCGCACAGCCTTGTGCTCGCAGGTATTCCATCTGCGCACGTGTCTCGACACCTTCGGCAATCACCTGGATATCCAGGCTGTCGGCCAGCATCAGGTAGCCCTTGATGATGGCCTGGTCGATCGCGCTGTTAAGCACTTCACGAATGAACACCTGATCGATCTTCAGGGTGTCGAACGGCAAGGCTCGCAGCGTGCTGGGCGATGAGTAGCCGGTGCCAAAGTCGTCAATCGACACGCGCACGCCAAGGCTTTGCAGTTGCACGATGTTCAGTCGCGCTTGCTGGATATCTTTGAGCGCTGCGGTTTCAGTGATTTCGATCTCCAGACGGTTGGCCGGCAGCCCACTGCTGCGAAGAATGGCCGTGAGCTTGTCGACAAAATCGCACTGCATGAAGGTGTAGGCGCTCATGTTCACCGCTATGGGTACATCCAGCAGGCCGGCCGCGATCAACGCACGGTTATCCGCACAAGCCCGCGCCACGACCCAGGTGTTGAGCGCTGACATCAGGCCATTCTGTTCGGCCAAGGAGATGAACTCCTCTGGCGACACCTGCCCGTTTTCCCCATCGTTCCAGCGCAACAACGCTTCCAGGCCGATGATCCGTTGTGGGTCCTGGAGTTCGAACTGAGGCTGGTAATACAGCTCCAGATGCCCCCCTTCAATCGCCTGGCGCAAGCGTTCGAGGCGTTGTTGCTCATTGTGCTGGGCGATGCGCATGGTTGGATTGAAACAGGCAATGCGATTGCCGCCAGCGTTCTTCGCCTGATACATGGCGAAGTCGGCATCGATGATCAACTGGTCAGGCGCCGGTGAGTCGCACTCGGCACAATTGGCACAGGTACTGACGCCGAGGCTGGCGCGCACGTTCAGGGACATACCATCGATCAGCAGCGGTGCCTGCAGGCAATCGAACAGGCGTGCCGCCAGGCTCATGCCGGCTTGCTCGCTGGCAGATTGCCGGGCCACGACGACAAATTCGTCCCCACCGACCCTGGCCAGCAGATCGTCGCTTCGCAGGCACTGGCGAAAGCGCCCGGCGATTGCCACCAATACCTGATCACCGATGTAATGACCGTGGTTGTCATTGATGAATTTCAGCCCGTCGAGGTCGATGAACACCAGCGCCAGTTGCTGTGCCTTGGCACGCGCCAGAGCAATCTGCTCCGGCAGGCGCTCATGCAGGGCACTGCGGTTCATGCAATTGGTCAAGGTGTCATGGCTGGCCAGGTGGTTGATACGCTGGCGCAACTGCAATTGCTCGCTGATGTCATAGCACACCCCGATCAGCAACTGACGCCTCCCCAACAGCAACTCGCCAACGCTGACGTGCAAGTCGAACAACGAACCATCCTTGCGCTTGCCCTGCAGTTCGCGGACCAGCCCATGAAGTTTGCGCCCGCCACCGGAACGGTAGGACGCCAGACAACGCTCTTGGTGCTCAGCGTCGGCCGTGGGCATCAGCCGGGAAATATTCGCACCGGCCAGTTCGGCAAAACCGTAGCCGAACAACTTCTGCGCCGCCGCATTGATGGCCTGAACCCGCCCCCACTCATCGGTGATGACGATGGCATCGGCGGCGGCCTCGAAAATCGCGTAGGGAATACTCGTCAACTCGCGTTCGGCGTTGGCCGCAAGCTTGGCAAAATCCTCTCGGGTCATGATCCTGGCCTAACGGTTGAACCTGTCCACCAGCGCATACATCTCATGCGCGGTCTGTTGCAGTTCTCGGCCAAGGGTGGCGGAGCTGGCAGCAATTTCGACGTTCTGCTCCGACACCTGGGCAATGGTGGTGATTTGTCGGCTGATGTCCTCGGCGACATGGGCCTGCTGCTCGGAAGCTGCCGCCATCTGCTCGGTCATCTGATGGATATGCTCCACCGCGACACCAATTCCCTCCAGAGCGTTCTGCGTGGCGATCACCTGGTCAACCCCGGCATGCGCTTCATCACTACCCTGGCGGGCAATATCCACCGCCTGGTTGGCCGCACTGTGCAGTGTCTGAATGATGCTCTGGATGGTTTCGGTCGACTCCTGGGTCTTGAAAGCCAGTGCCCGCACTTCATCGGCAACCACCGCAAAGCCACGCCCCTGCTCCCCGGCCCTGGCGGCTTCGATGGCGGCGTTGAGCGCCAGCAGGTTAGTCTGGTCGGCAATCTGGCGAATCATGTTCGAAGCGATCTGGATCGACTGGGTTTCATCGGCGAAGTTTTCCACCGACTGACTGATCTGGCTTACCGTCTCCTGCAACTTCTCTATCACCAGACGCGTCTTGCCCGCTTCCTGGGAACCAACCTGGGTCAGTTGATTGACGTCCTCGGCTTCACGAGCGGTGTCGTGAATATGGGTGGATACCTCGGCAATCGAGGCCGCCATCTGGGTCATCGCCGTCGCGGCCATATCGGTTTCGTCGCGCTGGCGTTGCAGCGACAGCTCCGAAGCCTGCGCCAGCTTGCCGCTTTCGGTAGCCATGCTCTCGGTCTGGTTGGCATAGTCGCCAGAGCGGCTTAGCGCGGTGCGCACTTTGGCCTGCTCGCTGATCAGCGACATCATCAACTGCGCCACAGAGCCCTGCTCGTCGGTATAGGTACGAGCGATCAACTCGCTGTCGAAACTGTCTACCGCTGCGCGTCTGGCCTGGGCGAACTTATGCTGCAGGCGCCACTGGGCGGCTATCTGCATGCCGACAAAGCCGCAGGCCAGCACGCCAATGGCCGCCCAGCTATCGAGGAACATCACCGCTGCCAGGCCAGGCACGCCCAGCACCAGCGGCGCCAATCCATGCTCGACCGCGGCCTTGCCCAGGTTCTTGACACTCCAGCTGCGCTTGCCTGAACGCATGCGCTCATACAGCGCCGAAGCACGCTCGATATCAGCCCGTTGCGGCTTGACCCGAACCGACTCGTAACCCACCACCACCGGGCCCTCCAAGATCGGCGTGACGTACGCACTGACCCAGTAGTGATCACCATTGCGGCAGCGGTTCTTGACGATGCCCATCCAGCTTTTGCCGTCCTTCAAGTAGGACCACATATGGGCAAATACCGCTTCCGGCATGTCCGGATGACGCACGATGTTGTGTGGGCTACCCAGCAGCTCCTCGCGGCTGAATCCACTGATAGCCACCAGCTCATCGTTACAGTAGGTCAGGTTACCGTGCAGGTCGGTGGCGGAAATCAGCCGCTGCTCGTTCTGGAATATGACTTCCTGCTGGGTGACCGGCAGATTGCTTCTCATGCTCTGGCATCCGTTTTTCTTGGATTAATTCAGGTGTAATTACCCCCATTGTATTTGTGGCAATTGGCCATACCCCCATGAATAGAGGCGCCTCAGCTATAGCGAAATGGAATAGACGGTTAATGAGCCTGGTCGTCTGCTACGGAGGGCTGACTGGTCAGGTTCAGGCATTCGCGAAACAGTCGGGTGGCGGGATCAAGGTTGCGGCTGGCCGAGTAGAAACAACCAATACGCCCGAAGCTCAGAGGCTTGCCGAGATCGAAGGCCTTGAGCTTGCCGCCATGGGCCAGCTGCCGGGCGGTTTGTTGGGGGAGGAAGCCAATGGTTTGTTGGTCCTGCATCAATTCATAGTTGGTCAGGGCTGCAATCGACTCGATGACATTGACCGGCGGCCCGAGGTCCAGCGTTTCGAACAAACGGTCGACGGTGCGGCGCAACAATCCGCTGCGCGGCGGCAGAATCCACGGGAACGGATGCAGTTCAGCCAGGCTCACCGGCCGATTGCCGGCATGCAGCGGGTGTTCGGCGCCAGCAACGATGCACAGCCCCTCCTCGCACAGCACATCGACCTTCAGGCGCGGCTCGTACTCATGCCAGCGCCAGTCATCGGGAATCCGTCCGACAACGATATCCAGCTCGCCGGCCAGCAGGCTGGAGAACAACT
>OEPS010000055.1_pt1 | contig 42593 bp, 34 predicted proteins | sample 1539411 | NCBI WGS metagenome assembly OEPS01 (sample SAMN02671747, study PRJEB22543) | soil metagenome | biome: bacteria | place: China:Hunan Province, Lengshuijiang City | collected 2012-10-15 | depth 0.08m m
AGGACTGGTGTATTTCCCGTCAGCTGTGGTGGGGTCACCGTATCCCGGCATGGTACGACAACGAAGGTAACGTCTATGTAGGCCGCACCGAAGACGAAGTGCGTCAGGAAAACAACCTCGGTGCCGACGTGGCGCTGCGCCAGGATGAAGACGTTCTTGATACCTGGTTCTCCTCAGCGCTGTGGACGTTCTCCACTCTCGGCTGGCCGGAAAACACCGATGCCCTGCGCCAGTTCCACCCGACCAGCGTGATGGTTTCCGGCTTCGACATCATCTTCTTCTGGATTGCCCGCATGATCATGATGACCATGCACTTCATCAAAGATGAAAACGGCAAACCGCAGGTGCCGTTTAAAACCGTCTATATGACCGGTCTGATCCGCGATGACGAAGGCCAGAAGATGTCCAAATCGAAGGGCAACGTTATCGACCCGCTGGATATGGTTGACGGCATCTCCCTGCCGGAGCTGCTGGAGAAACGTACCGGCAACATGATGCAGCCGCAGCTGGCGGAGAAAATCGCCAAACGCACCGAGAAACAGTTCCCGAACGGTATTGAACCGCACGGTACCGATGCCCTGCGCTTCACCCTGGCAGCGCTGGCCTCCACCGGCCGCGATATCAACTGGGACATGAAACGCCTGGAAGGCTACCGTAACTTCTGTAACAAGCTGTGGAACGCCAGCCGCTTTGTGCTGATGAATACCGAAGATCAGGATTGCGGCTTTAACGGCGGCGAAATGACCCTGTCGCTGGCGGACCGCTGGATCCTGGCGGAATTCAACCAGACCATCAAAGCCTACCGCGAAGCGCTGGACGGTTTCCGCTTCGATATCGCCGCAGGCATTCTGTATGAGTTTACCTGGAACCAGTTCTGCGACTGGTACCTCGAACTGACCAAGCCGGTAATGAACGGCGGTTCCGAGTCTGAACTGCGCGGCACCCGCCACACGCTGGTGACCGTGCTGGAAGGTCTGCTGCGCCTGGCGCATCCGATCATCCCGTTCATCACCGAGACCATCTGGCAGCGCGTGAAGGTGATTTGCGGTATCACTGCCGATACCATCATGCTGCAGCCGTTCCCGCAGTACGATGCGTCTCAGGTTGATGAAGCGGCGCTGGCCGATACCGAATGGCTGAAGCAGGCGATCGTCGCCGTACGTAACATCCGTGCGGAAATGAACATCGCTCCGGGCAAACCGCTGGAACTGCTGCTGCGCGGCTGCAGTAAAGATGCCGAGCGTCGTGTTAACGACAACCGCAGCTTCCTGCTCAATCTGGCGCGCCTGGAAAGCATCACCGTGCTGCCTGTCGATGATAAAGGTCCGGTCTCGGTAACCAAAATTATCGACGGCGCTGAGCTGCTGATCCCGATGGCTGGCCTCATTAACAAAGAAGATGAGCTGGCGCGTCTGGCAAAAGAAGTGACAAAAATCGAAGGCGAGATTGGCCGCATTGAAAGCAAACTCTCCAACGAAGGTTTTGTGGCCCGCGCGCCGGAAGCGGTGATCGCCAAAGAGCGTGAAAAGCTGGACGGTTACGCGGAAGCAAAAGCGAAACTGATTGAGCAGCAGGCGATTATCGCCGCGCTGTAATTCCCCTGAACGAAAAATTAAGGCCGGAGCTTGCTCCGGCCTTTTGCATTACAGGAACGGCAGCATGGGGAAAAACCCGCTGCACAGTTTGCCTGATGCCGCAGGCTGAGGCGCGGTTTCCGGCTCCAGATCGAGAGAATCCAGCTCGCCGACCACCGCGGTGTTGGCGGCAATATAGCGCAGTAAATTAATTTTTAACCAGGGATAAGCCAGCCCCAGAGTGAGGGGAGAGAGGAAAGTCAGGCCTAATAAACGCGGAGCAAGAGCGGAAAACGTCAGAGTCGAACGAAAATGAACACGGTCTCCCAGCTGCAGATTATTCAACGCATGATTACGCAACGCCACCCAGACATACGCCATAGATATCACGATACCAATAGCGAGGAAAATATATCCGCCCACTACCGAGCCCAGGTGCTGCAATGCCATCAGCAGCGCCGTGCTTTCATTACACATGCCGAACATACAGCCGGTAATCATCTGCGTGAATACTGAAAGTAAGAAAACGATAAAAAGAATAATAAACGGCAATAAAATAGCTGTGGCCCATAAAAATATAATCACGCAACGTTTAGTACTGATATGGATATTAAATTTATTTTTGCCAAAAGTAGCACCCTTTCCGATAAGTTCGAGCCAATGGCTGTAAACGACCCCGTTGGTAATACCAATAATCAGCAGCATCAGTAAAGTCAGAAAAACGACGCTCAGTATCATACTGGTTACGCCATAGTAGAAACCAAGATATCTTCCTGACATGGATAACAAGACCGCCATTAACACGTATATCAGCACCGGCATACCGAGCATCACCCACCATGCGCGAAGCGGGTGACACTGAAAGCCAAAACGAATTTTACCAAAAGAGGTCATCACCGCATGATAGCTTAACCCCTTTGTTATCATTACAGGTAGCAGGATGAGGAAAAGTAGCATCTCCAGCCCCTCGCTTCCGGGATAAAATATAGCTAACGCTAAGCTGAGCAAAACCAATACAACAAATATCAGCACCCAGCTGAGTAAAATCGTAATACCGCGACCATGGTAGCCAAAACGGATGCCATTTAACTCCATATTTTCACAAAGATAGCGGCGACTGCGCACCCAGGCCCAGGGAATAAATATTCCAAGAGTAATAATAGATAAAATGACATTAACCAAACAAATAGTAAAGAAGGGCCAGACCTGGCCATGAAAAACTAAATGTCGGCTATAACTTTGTTGCTGACCGGAAATCACGCTCATAAATACGTCGTCCTTGTACTTTAAATCATATATAAAAATAATAAATCAAGATAACCCGTTTTAAAGCAACAGAATATATTATCCTTCCATTATTCAGCAATGCATTTAACGCGCTCCTTGCGCCGATAAAAAAATAATGGTATTAAAACAGCGTATGGTATTTTAAGTTAAAATTGAGTGATTCCATGAATCTTGCCGCGCCACAGACCTTCACTTTACGTCGCATCACTGCACAAGATAACGCCGCGATAGCCGCCGTTATCCGCCAGGTCTCAGCTGAATATGGCCTGACCGCCGATAAAGGCTATACGGTCGCCGACCCTAACCTGGACGAGCTGTTCCAGCTTTATAGCCAGCCGGGTTCTGCCTATTGGGTGGTTGAGCAAAATGGTCAGGTTGTTGGTGGCGGCGGGGTTGCGCCTCTGAGCTGTAGCGAGCCCGATATTTGCGAATTGCAAAAAATGTATTTTATGACCTCCGCTCGCGGTCAGGGGCTGGCGAAAAGGCTGGCGCTGATGGCTCTGGATTACGCCCGTGAACAGGGGTTTAAACGCTGCTATCTGGAAACCACCGCCTTCCTTAAAGAAGCAGTCGGTTTATATGAACATCTCGGTTTCGAGCATATTGACGGGCCGCTGGGCTGCACGGGTCATGTTGACTGTGAAGTCAGGATGTTGAAAGCGCTGTAGCCCTGCGAGACTGCTACAGCGGCCCGGATATCGACTGGGCGCTCAAATCGGTACGCCGCTATGAAAGCGAAATTCCGCCTCCGGTGCGTTAATTAACGCCGCTTCCGCCTCGCCAAGCTGGCGCACGCGTTCGCTGATATCTTCCCCGGCAATCTTCTGCGCTAAATCCAGATAGTCCTGATAGTGACGCGCTTCGGACCGCAGCAGGGACAAATAGAACTTTTGCAGTTCGTCGTCCAGCCATGGCGCCAGTGCGGCAAAACGCTCGCAGCTGCGGGCTTCAATATAGGCTCCGCAGATAAGTTTATCGATCAACATCACCGGTTCATGTGAACGCACTTCCCGGCGCAGCCCGCGGGCGTAGTTGCTGGCGGCGATCTTAACGTAAGGTATATCCCGGGAAATCATGATTTCTCGTACCTGCCAGAAGTGATGCAGCTCCTCTTTGATCAGCAAAATCATGCTATCGAGCAGCTGACGCCCCCAGGGATCATCGGTCTGCGGCATCGCGCTTTTATTTATCTGCTTATGCAGCGCGACAAAATCCGGCTCCGGCCCCCGGCGATAGGTGAAGTCCTCATAGGGTTTCAGACAGGCCAGCAGTTCATCCGCACCTTCTTTATCCGCGACGTAACGTCGCACCAGCAGCATGGCGTTTTGCGCCGCTTTCAGCTCGCACACCATATGGTCGGTCAACAGCAGCGGGAGGTTTTCCGGTTTACGGGCTTCATCAATCCATGCCTGAGGAGTTGGGCAATGCAGAAAGCTTAAAATCGGAGCGAGTATTTGCGGGTAATCCATTAAAGTTCCTTGCTATACCCAGGATAATTCGAGTTTCAGGGCAAAACGGTTAACCGTTTTGCCCGGCGCTTGCGCTGGCTCCAAAGAGGCGAACTACGCGGTAAGCAAGCAAGTCCCCAGCAGCTTGCACAATTAAGCGACCGGGGCGAGCGAACGCAGCCAACGCACATGCAACTTGAAGAATGACGGGTATATACGGCGGCGCGGTATGCCGCCGTATACCTCTGCTACTTAGTGGCGAACGCCGTCATCGTCTTCATCAACGAGATCGTCGTCATCGCCCTCTTCGTCTTCACCGTTAGGATCTTCGTAGTAGGTGCCCCAGCCGTCGTACTCAACTTCGTATTTTTCCGCCAGCGTCATCAGCTGCTCAACCTGAGCATCGATCAGCTCAGCATTCAACGCGGATTCGCTGAGGATATCGCAGCAGATAACGGTATCCCCCTCTTCCACTTCCAGCTCTTCCGGCTCAGTCACTTCGTAGCCCAGCTTGAAAGCTTCTACCGCCACTTTCTCCAGCGTTTCGAAATCATCGGCAGAGAGATGATGCTCAATGGTGTACAGCGCATCAGGATCGCTGCCGTCTTCGAGCAGCTCTTCAATAATCAGACGCGTTTCTTCACGCTGTTCTTCCAGTAATTCCGGGTTAGCCATGGCTCGTTCCTCATAATGTGTCGCGGATGCTTCTATTGTCACATACCGCCGTGATTGCCTCCACCTTCTGAGAGAAAGATTTATGACACGGGGTTGCAAATGAATATTCATACATATAAAGTGAATTTTAATTCAACAAATGGCCTGAGCCATGTGAGGGAACCATGTCCGCGTTTTATCAGAAGCATTTTTTAAAGTTGCTTGATTTTACCCCTGCCGAAATCACCGCCCTGCTTGACCTGGCCGCCAGGCTCAAAGCTGACAAGAAAAACAACATCGAAATTCAGCACCTTACCGGCAAAAACATCGCGCTCATCTTCGAAAAAGACTCAACCCGTACCCGATGCTCTTTCGAAGTTGCCGCTTTTGACCAGGGCGCTCGCGTCACCTATCTCGGGCCGAGCGGCAGCCAGATTGGTCACAAAGAGTCGATTAAAGATACCGCCCGCGTGTTAGGGCGCATGTACGACGGTATTCAGTACCGTGGCCATGGCCAGGAAGTGGTCGAGACGCTTGCACAATATGCCGGTGTTCCGGTCTGGAACGGCCTGACTAATGAATTCCATCCCACCCAGCTGCTGGCGGATCTGTTGACCATGCAGGAGCATCTACCGGGCAAAGCCTTTAACGAGATGACTCTGGTCTACGCCGGCGACGCGCGGAATAATATGGGGAACTCGATGCTGGAAGCCGCCGCGCTGACCGGTCTGGATCTGCGTCTGGTGGCGCCAACGGCCTGCTGGCCGGAAGAGAAGCTGGTTGCACAGTGCCGGACGCTGGCGCAGCAAAACGGCGGCAATATTACCCTGACCGAAGATATTGCGGCGGGCGTGAAGGGAGCGGACTTTATCTACACCGACGTCTGGGTATCAATGGGCGAAGCCAAAGAGAAATGGGCTGAGCGTATTGCGCTGCTGCGGGATTATCAGGTGAATAGTCAGATGATGGCGCTGACCGGCAATCCGCAGGTGAAATTCCTCCACTGCCTGCCCGCATTCCACGACGACCAGACCACGCTAGGTAAGCAGATGGCCGCGGATTACGGCCTGCACGGCGGGATGGAAGTGACCGATGAGGTATTTGAATCCGCAGCGAGCATCGTTTTCGACCAGGCGGAAAACCGTATGCACACCATCAAAGCGGTGATGGTCGCGACGCTGGGTAAATAGTCACCTTTACGCAATATTTTCCCGGATTGCGCCGCGCTTATCCGGGCTACCCGTCCCTAACCACACCGATCTGTAGCCCGGGCAAGGCGTCTGCCGCAGCCCGGGGTATTTTTACGCCATCAGCATCTTCACAACCGCTTTGCGCACCTTCGCCGGCGCGCCGATGGCGCACAGCGGTTTATGCACTTCGCCTGGGTAAAACACCACAAAATCGCCTTCGTTGAGGATCACGGTTTTCTCCTGCCCGCCCGCCGCCAGGAAGGCGATATCTTTATCCGCCAGCCAGTCGATATCCGGCGTACCGGCAGGGAGAACGCTAAAGGTCATTCCCTCCTGACCTTTTAACACTATCTGGATATCCAGGTAGCGGGCGTGATACTCAGCGCGGCGGTCCGTTAACGGCTCAGTCGAATCTTCAGAAATAAGATAAAACAGGTTGTTGCCGTCAATATCATGTTTACCCAGCGGCGTCGCCTCGGTGACATGAGCCTTAACGTATTCAATAGCCTCACGCAAAGACTCCGGCAGCCAGCTTTGCAGATGGTGAATGTTTCCAACGATCATAATACCCCTCAAATATAAAACATCTTTTCATTTTCCGTTTTATACCTCCCTCAGGACTGCCATACCACATCTTTTTAAGGGTTTTTTGTGTTGACGCACTATTATCCAGGCAAACGTTTACCTGTTTGTGGATTAATCGCTTGATCCGAAGACAGAGCTGCGTATAATGCCACCCGTTTTGCCGGGAGGAATTATGGTTCAGTGTGTACGACATCGTGTCTTACCGCGTCTGAAAACAGGCGCTGGCCTGCCGTTTTTCCTTTCCGTTGCATCCGTATTCGTAAAGCCCCTTATTTAAGGGGCTTTTTTTTTGCCCAGGCGTCAGGAGATAAACATGGCTAATCCGCTGTATCAAAAACATATCATTTCTATAAACGATCTCAGCCGCGAAGACCTTGAACTGGTACTGGCGACCGCAGCAAAGCTCAAAGCCCATCCGCAGCCGGAGCTGCTGAAGCATAAAGTTATCGCCAGCTGCTTTTTTGAAGCGTCGACCCGCACCCGCCTGTCGTTTGAAACCTCAATGCACCGCCTGGGCGCCAGCGTGGTTGGTTTCTCAGACAGCAGCAACACCTCTCTGGGCAAAAAGGGCGAAACCCTGGCTGACACCATCTCGGTGATCGGTACCTACGTCGATGCCATCGTCATGCGCCATCCGCAGGAAGGCGCGGCGCGTCTGGCGACTGAGTTTTCCGGCGGTATTCCGATACTCAACGCCGGCGACGGCGCAAACCAGCATCCGACGCAAACCCTGCTGGATCTGTTCACCATTCAGGAAACCCAGGGTCGTCTGGAAAACCTCCACGTGGCCATGGTCGGCGATCTGAAATATGGCCGCACGGTCCACTCTCTGACCCAGGCGCTGGCGAAATTTAACGGCAACCGCTTTTACTTTATCGCTCCTGACGCGCTGGCCATGCCGCAGTACATTCTCGATATGCTCGACGAAAAAGGCATTGCCTGGAGCCTGCATAGCGCCATTGAAGAGGTGATGGCTGAAGTGGACATTCTGTACATGACCCGCGTGCAGAAAGAGCGCCTCGACCCATCGGAATATGCCAACGTGAAGGCGCAGTTTGTTCTGCGCGCCGCCGATCTGGAAGGCGCCCGCGCCAACATGAAGGTGCTGCACCCGCTGCCGCGCATTGATGAAATCACCACCGATGTTGATAAAACGCCGCATGCCTGGTATTTCCAGCAGGCAGGCAACGGCATCTTCGCGCGCCAGGCGTTACTGGCGCTGGTACTGAATAGCGATCTGGCACTGTAAGGGGATAAAAGAGATGACACACGACAATAAATTACAGGTAGAAGCCATCAAACGTGGCACCGTTATCGACCATATCCCGGCGCAGGTCGGCTTTAAGCTACTGACCCTGTTCAAACTGACCGAGACGGATCAGCGCATCACCATCGGCCTGAACCTGCCATCGGGCGAAATGGGCCGCAAGGATTTGATCAAAATCGAGAACACCTTTCTGACCGACGAGCAGGTCAACCAGCTCTCACTGTACGCGCCTCAGGCTACGGTGAATCGCATCGATGATTACGAAGTCGTCGGTAAGTCGCGCCCGAATCTGCCGGAGCGTATTAACAACGTGCTGGTATGTCCGAACAGCAACTGCATCAGCCACGCCGAGCCGGTGTCCTCCAGCTTTGCGGTGAAAAAACGTGAAAACGATATCGCGCTGAAGTGCAAATACTGTGAAAAAGAGTTCTCGCACAATGTGGTTCTGGCTAACTAATTGAGGTTGGTATTGCGTACCCGGCTCCCTATAATGGCCGGGTCTCTTACCTAACATCTTTCAGATCGTTGCGCAGTTGGCAACGCGAAAGATAACTACTTCATTAAGCTGTTATTCAGGAGAACTCATGTCTAAAACTATCGCGACGGAAAATGCACCCGCAGCTATCGGCCCGTACGTTCAGGGTGTTGATCTGGGTAACATGATCATCACTTCCGGCCAGATCCCGGTAGACCCGAAAACCGGCAGCGTGCCGGAAGATGTCACCGCTCAGGCGCGTCAGTCGCTGGACAACGTGAAGGCCATCGTTGAAGCCGCGGGTCTGAAAGTGGGCGATATCGTTAAAACTACCGTTTTTGTGAAAGATCTGAACGACTTCGCTACCGTGAACGCCGCCTATGAAGCCTTCTTCACCGAACATAACGCCACCTTCCCGGCGCGCTCCTGCGTAGAAGTAGCGCGTCTGCCGAAAGACGTGAAGATTGAGATTGAAGCGATCGCCATTCGCCGCTAATCAGTTGCGCGATGAAACAAAGGTAGCCAATGGCTGCCTTTGTTGTTTTTGCGCGCCAGACGGCGTAATCCCCACTTACTGCCAACCGTAGCGGCGGCTGTAAAAACCTTTAACCATCTGCGTCAGCGTCATATAGCCCGCCAGGATAGCAATCAGCCACGGGAAGTAGCTCAGCGGCAGCGCCTGAAGCTGCAAATAGCCCGCCAGCGGCGAGAACGGCAGCGCAATTCCTACCACCATCACCAGCAGCGTCATCACGATCAGCGGCCAGGCCGTACGGCTCTGGATAAACGGGATCCGCCGCGTACGGATCATATGTACAATCAACGTTTGCGACAGCAGTCCCACCACGAACCAACCGGACTGGAACAGGGTTTGATGTTCCGGCGTATTGGCGTGGAACACCCACCACATCAGGCAGAACGTCAGAATATCGAAGATAGAACTGATCGGCCCAAAGAAGACCATAAAGCGACCGAGATCCGCCGGGTTCCAGCGCTGCGGTTTACGGATCTGCTCCTCGTCCACGTTATCAAACGGTATCGCGACCTGGGATACATCGTACAGCAGGTTCTGGATCAACAGGTGCAGCGGCAGCATCGGCAGGAACGGCAGGAAGGCGCTGGCCACCAGCACGCTGAAGACGTTACCGAAGTTGGAGCTGGCGGTCATTTTAATGTACTTGAGCATATTGGCGAAGGTGCGGCGGCCTTCAATAACCCCCTCTTCCAGCACCATCAGGCTCTTCTCAAGCAGGATGATATCTGCCGCCTCGCGGGCGATATCCACCGCCCCGTCGACGGAAATACCGATATCCGCTGCGCGCAGCGCCGGGGCGTCGTTAATGCCGTCGCCCATAAAACCCACTACGTGCCCTTCACGTTTCAGCAGCGTGACGATACGCTCCTTGTGCAGCGGCGCCAGGCGAGCAAACAGGGTGGTACGTTTTGCCAGTTCGGCCAGCTCATCATCATTCAGCGCTTCAACCTGGCTGCCGATGACCACTTCGCCCGCATCCAGCCCCACTTCATGGCAAACTTTAGCCGCCACCAGCTCGCTGTCGCCGGTGAGGATTTTGACCGTAATACCGCTGGCCTTCAGCGCTTTCAGCGCCGGTGCGGTGGTCTCTTTCGGCGGATCCAGGAAGGCAATATAGCCTTCGAGGATCAGGTCGGATTCATCCGCGCGATGGTAGTCGCCTTCCCGTGCGGGCAGGTACTTCGTCGCTACCGCCACCACGCGCAATCCCTGACGGTTGAGGGTGTCGGTAACGCGACGGATGCGCCGCAGCATGGTGTCGTCCAGCGGTACGATTTCGCCGTTATAGCGAACCTGGGTCGAGACGTTGAGGATCTCCTGCAAAGCGCCTTTGCAGATCAGCTGATGGACGTTGGCCTGTTCCTGCACCACCACCGACATACGGCGGCGTTCAAAATCGAACGGGATCTCATCCACTTTCTGCCAGCGCTCCGCCAGCGCGCGCGCCGACTCCAGCTCGACGCCCTCCAGCACTGCGGTATCAAGGAGATTCTTCAATCCGGTCTGATAGTGGCTGTTCAGCCAGGCGGTATGCAGTACGCGTTCGCTCACCTTTCCGGAGACATCGGTGTGATTCTCCAGCACGATTTTATCCTGAGTCAGGGTGCCGGTTTTATCGGTACACAGAATGTCCATCGCGCCAAAGTTCTGGATAGCGTCGAGATGCTTGACGATAACTTTCTGTTTCGACAGCTTCACCGCCCCGCGCGCCAGCGTCGAGGTAACGATCATCGGCAGCATTTCCGGCGTCAGGCCAACGGCAACAGAGAGCGCGAACAGCGCCGCTTCCCACCAGTCGCCTTTGGTATAACCGTTAATCAGCAGCACAATCGGCGTCATCACCAGCATAAAGCGGATCAGCAACATGCTGACCCGGCTGATGCCTTTCTGGAAAGCGTTCGGTTCGCTTTCCTGCTCGCTGACGCGTCCGGCCAGTTGACCAAACCAGGTGCCGCCGCCGGTGGCAAAAACAATCGCCTGGGCCGAGCCGCTTACCACGTTGGTGCCCATAAAGCACAGCGTGTCGCACTCCAACGGGTTCGTCTGCAGCGGGTCGCGGGTGCGGGCGACTTTTTCGACCGGCAGCGATTCACCGGTCAGCGAGGCCTGAGCGACGAACAGGTCGCGCGCCTGAATAATACGCAGGTCCGCAGGGATCATATCGCCCGCCGACAGCTTAACGATATCCCCCGGCACTAGCTGGTCGATAGGCAGCTCGCACCAGCGGCTTTCGCCCTGCTCATTGACCACCCGCAGTACCGTGGCAGTATTGCTGACCATCGCTTTCAGGGCGTCCGCCGCTTTGGTTGAGCGCGCTTCCTGGATAAAGTTCAGCAGGGTGGAGATCCCCACCATCAGAGCGATAACCGCCGCGGCAAACAGATCTTCCGTTGAGTAGGAGACGATACCCAGGACGGTCAGCAGCAGGTTGAAGGGATTGCGATAGCAGCTCCACAAATGTACCCACCACGGCGACGGTTTCTGCGCCGGGATCTGGTTTTCGCCGTACTGCGCGATTTTTTGCGCTACTTCGCCTTCGTTTAGCCCTTCTGGATGGCTGGCGAAGGCGCGCCAGATTTCATTTTCATCCATTGCCGCCACGTTCAGGCACTGCTTGCCAAGAGAGTCCGGGATCGGCGCACTCGCCAGATTGCGGGCGTCGGGTAACGGGTCGCGCTGTACTAAACGATGCGGTAAATGGCGGCCAAGCTGGGCAAACAGCTGGCGGGTAAAATTTTTCAACATAAACAGTCCCTCCGCGCTCGCGTGAGCGAACGCAGCGCTACCGACAGGCGTAAGTAAACCTTACCTGTCAGGCATGTTATTTTTATGGCAGGGATATCAAAGACATCGCTGCTTTACGCTTCCGGTAAAGCAGCGCTAGGCAGGTTTACCGGAAAAAAAGATGGCTCCATCGAGGATGAGGAATGGGATCGGGGTCCATAAAATCTCCGGCAAGTGAATACAAACGGCGCAAATTATAATACTGCCAATAATATATTTGTGGCTATTATGGCAATGATACCGCCGGGCAACTAAACCAGAAGTAAACCAGACTTTGCTCATTGCGGTTTCGTTGAGTAGCATTAGGCTCACTTTAAGCAGACCACAACGAGAACCCCGCATGCAAAACCGGCTGACCATCAAAGATATCGCGCGCTTAAGCGGCGTCGGGAAATCGACGGTATCACGCGTGCTGAATAACGAAAGCGGCGTGAGCGAACGCACTCGCGAGCGGGTAGAAGCAGTGATGCAGCAGCACGGATTTTCGCCGTCGCGTTCCGCCAGGGCGATGCGCGGTCAGAGCGACAAAGTGGTGGCGATTATCGTCACCCGTCTGGATTCGCTCTCGGAAAATCTCGCCGTACAGACCATGCTTCCGGCTTTTTACGAGCAGGGTTACGATCCGATTATGATGGAAAGTCAGTTCTCTCCAGCGCTGGTTCAAGAGCATCTTGGCATACTTGCCCGCCGCAACATCGACGGCGTGGTGCTGTTTGGTTTTACCGGCATCCAGGACGAGATGCTCGCTCCGTGGCGCGAGACGCTGGTGCTGATGGCCCGCGATGCGCCGGGAATCGCCTCCGTGTGCTATGACGATGAAGGGTCGATTAAGATGCTGATGCAGCGCCTGTACGATCGCGGTCATCGCCATATCAGCTTTCTCGGCGTGCCGCATAGCGACGTGACCACCGGGCAACGCCGCCACCAGGCTTATCTTGATTTCTGTAAGAAAAAACACCTCACCCCCTGCGCCGCTTTACCCGGGCTGGGAATGAAACAGGGCTACGAAAACGTCGCCAGCGTGCTCTCCGCTGAGACCAGCGCGCTGGTCTGCGCCACCGATACCCTCGCCCTCGGAGCCTGTAAATTTCTCCAGCAGCAGGGAATCGAGAATCTTCAGCTTGCCAGCGTCGGCAGCACGCCGCTGATGAAGTTTCTTCATCCGGAGATCCTGACCGTCGATCCCGGCTATCCCGAGTCCGGACGCCAGGCGGCACAGCAGCTGATCGAGCAGATCGCCGGGAACCGGGAACCCCGCCAAATCATCATTCCCGCCGTATTAAATTAGCCCTGCCGGGACGATTTATGTGATCTTCGCTGCGTTTCGGGAACGTTCCCATTTTGCAATTCAAACGGAGCGGTTAGGATCCGTCGCAAGTTAAATACAACCTCTCCCCTCGGTCATGAGGCCTCATCATGAGTAAAGTGAATCAGCAGGACATCGATAAACTTATTGAACTGGTGGGCGGACGCGACAATATCGCCACCGTCAGCCACTGTATTACCCGTCTGCGCTTTGTGCTGAATAATCCAGCCGTTGCCAGACCTAAAGAAATCGAACAGCTACGCATGGTGAAGGGCTGCTTTACCAACGCCGGACAGTTCCAGGTGGTGATCGGCACCGAAGTGGGCGACTACTACAAGGCGCTGCTGGCAACCACCGGGCAGGCCAGCGCGGATAAAGAGCAGGCCAAAAAAGCCGCCCGGCAGAATATGAAGTGGCATGAACAGCTCATTTCACACTTCGCGGAGATCTTCTTTCCGCTGCTGCCTGCATTGATCAGCGGCGGCCTGATCTTAGGCTTCCGCAACGTGATCGGCGATCTGCCGATGAGCAACGGCCAGACGCTGGCGCAGATGCACCCGTCGCTGAAAACGCTTTATGACTTCCTGTGGCTGATTGGTGAGGCGATCTTCTTCTACCTGCCGGTAGGGATCTGCTGGTCGGCGGTGAAGAAAATAGGCGGTACGCCGATCCTCGGCATCGTGCTGGGCGTCACGCTCGTTTCTCCGCAGCTGATGAATGCCTATCTATTGGGTCAACAGATGCCGGAAGTGTGGAACTTCGGCCTGTTCACCATTGAAAAGGTCGGCTACCAGGCGCAGGTTATTCCGGCCCTGCTGGCGGGGCTGGCGCTCGGCTTTATCGAAACGCGTCTGAAACGCATCGTGCCTGACTACCTCTATCTGGTGATAGTACCGGTCTGTTCGCTGATCCTGGCGGTATTCCTCGCCCACGCTTTTATCGGCCCGTTTGGCCGCATGATTGGCGATGGCGTAGCCTGGGCCGTTCGCCACCTGTTAACCGGCAGCTTCGCCCCGATTGGCGCCGCGCTGTTCGGCTTCCTGTACGCGCCGCTGGTGATTACCGGAGTCCATCAGACCACGCTCGCCATCGACATGCAGATGATTCAAAGCATGGGCGGTACGCCGGTATGGCCGCTGATCGCGCTGTCCAACATCGCCCAGGCATCGGCGGTCGTGGGGATAATTATCGCCAGCCGCAAAAAGAATGAACGCGAAATCTCCGTCCCGGCGGCCATTTCCGCCTACCTCGGCGTAACGGAACCGGCGATGTACGGTATCAACCTGAAATACCGCTTTCCGATGCTGTGCGCGATGGTTGGCTCCGGTCTTGCCGGGCTGCTGTGCGGACTGAACGGCGTGATGGCCAACGGCATCGGCGTCGGTGGCCTGCCGGGCATCCTCTCCATTCAGCCCACCTACTGGCAGGTTTACGCCCTGGCGATGGTCATCGCCGTGGTGGTGCCGATTGCGCTGACGACGGTTGTCTACCAGCGCAAATTCCGCCAGGGCACCTTACAGATTGTCTGACTTCTTATTTTCGGGGCGCGCTGTCGCCCCCCTTTTTTGTAGCAGGAACGCAATATGAATACCCTTCCCCTCTGGTGGCAAAACGGCGTTATTTATCAAATCTATCCGAAGAGTTTCCAGGACACGACCGGCAACGGCACCGGCGATCTGCGCGGCGTCACCGCCCGTCTCGACTATCTGCAGAAGCTCGGCGTTGACGCCATCTGGCTGACGCCGTTCTACGTCTCGCCGCAGGTGGATAACGGCTACGACGTGGCCAACTATACCGCTATCGACCCCGCCTACGGCACGCTGGACGATTTCGATGAACTGGTGGCTCAGGCGAAGGCGCGAGGCATTCGTATCGTGCTGGATATGGTACTGAACCACACGTCTACTGAACACGCCTGGTTCCGCGAAGCGCTCAATAAAGAGAGCCCGTATCGCCAGTTCTATATCTGGCGCGACGGCGAACCGACCATCCCGCCGAACAACTGGCAGTCCAAATTTGGCGGCAACGCCTGGCAGTGGCACGCCGAAAGCGAGCAATACTATCTGCATCTGTACGCCGTTGAGCAGGCGGACCTGAACTGGGAAAACCCGGCGGTACGCGCGGAGCTGAAAAAAGTCTGCGAATTCTGGGCCGACCGCGGCGTTGACGGCCTGCGTCTGGACGTGATCAATGTTATTTCCAAAGACCAGACCTTCCCGTCCGATACCGCTGGCGACGGCCGCCGCTTCTATACCGATGGCCCGCGGGCGCACGAATTTTTGCAGGAGATGAGCCGCGATGTCTTCACTCCACGTAACCTGATGACGGTGGGCGAAATGTCCTCCACCACCCTTGAGCATTGCCAGCAGTATGCGGCGCTCGACGGCAGCGAAATATCGATGACCTTTAACTTCCACCATCTGAAGGTGGACTATCCCGGCGGTAAAAAGTGGGAGCTGGCGCGCCCGGATTTTGTGGCGTTGAAATCGTTGTTCAGCCACTGGCAGCAGGGGATGCACAACCGTGCGTGGAACGCGCTGTTCTGGTGTAACCACGACCAGCCGCGCATCGTCTCCCGCTTCGGTGACGAAGGCGAATACCGCGTCCCGGCGGCGAAAATGCTGGCGATGGTGCTGCACGGTATGCAGGGCACGCCCTATATCTATCAGGGCGAAGAGATAGGTATGACCAACCCGCACTTTACACGCATTACCGATTATCGCGACGTAGAGAGCCACAATATGTTTATTGAACGCGCCGCGCAGGGGCAGGATCACGATGAACTGCTGGCGATTCTGGCCAGTAAATCACGCGATAACAGTCGTACGCCAATGCAGTGGAGCGGCAGTGAACACGGTGGGTTTAGCGCTGGTGAACCGTGGATTGCGCTGTGCGATAACTATCGTGAGATCAACGTTGAAGCGGCGCTGGCGGACCCGGAATCGGTGTTTTATACCTATCAGCGGTTGATTACGCTACGCAAAAACACGCCGGTGCTGACCTGGGGCGACTATCAGGATCTGTTGCCGGACCATCCGTCGCTGTGGTGCTATCGCCGCCAGTGGCAGGGGCAAACGCTGGTTGTCGTCGCTAACCTGAGTCGCGAGTTCCAGCGCTGGCAGCCGGAAGCGATGAGCGGGGACTGGCAGGTACTGATGAGCAACTACGCGGAAGCGGCGAACCGCCCTGCCGATATGACCCTGCGCCCGTTTGAAGCGGTATGGTGGCTACAGAAGTAAAACCCCTTCCCGGCTTGCGCTACGCTTAGCCGGGCTACCAGGGCAGTGGAATCGTGTAGTTAGGTAGCCCGGGTCAGGCGTTTACGCCGCGACCCGGCAGACGCCGGGATTAATGTATCGGTGTGGCTTCTTCCCGGTGGCGCTGCGCTGACCGGGCTACAGGTTCACCATCTTCTGCGGGCCGGTAGCCCGGACAGGCGCGTCAAGCGCCGCCTCCGGGAACAAGACCGCAGAGGCATCAGATACGGTCAGCCACAGACAGCGTCGCGCTGGCCTCCGGCTGCGCTGAAGCCTGCTCTTCTTTCGCTTTCAGGCGATCCCAGGCGCGGAAGAACGGATAATAGATCACCAGCGAGATCGCCAGGTTCACCACCTGCAGCACCGCCCCGGAAATATGTCCCCCCGTCGCCAGATAGCCGCTCATAAAAATAGGCGTGGTAAACGGCAGCGCAATCCCCGCAGGCTTCATCACCAGTCCGGTAGCCATCGCGGTATAAGAGACAATCACCAACAGCACTGGCGTCAAAATAAACGGCAGGAAGAAGTACGGGTTCATCACCAGCGGAATGCCGAATACCATCGGTTCGCTGATATTAAACAACGCCCCCGGCGCGGCGATTTTCCCCAGCTGTTTCATCTGCTGGCTACGGCTGCGCAGCAGCATAAAAATCACCAGCCCCAGCAGCGCTCCGGTACCGCCGGGCGCGATCCACAGGTCATAAAACTGCTGGGTGATGATGTGCGGGATCGGCAGCCCATTCTGGAACGCTTCGAGGTTCTCCGACATATTCGACAGCCAGACCGGGCGAATAAATACCAGCACGATAGTGTCGCCATGCAGCCCCAGAGTCCACAGAATGCCAATCAGGATCACCGAGATAATCATTCCCGGCAGGGATCCGCCCACGTGCGACATGGGAATACCGATAAGCGTAGTGATCATGCTATTGATATCGCCGAACGGCGAGGCTTCGACGAGCAGGCGCAGGGCCAGCACAACGGCCAGTACGCAGAAACCGGGGATCAGGGCGAGAAAGGACTTCGCCACCGCCGGTGGGACGCCGTCCGGCATGCGGATCACCAGATTACGGCTGGCGACCAGACGGTAGATCTCCGTCGAGAGCAGCGAAATCACAATCGCCACAAACAGCCCCTGGCTGCCAATCATCCCCACCGGCAGCACGCCTTTTACGATTTGCGCCGCCGAACCATCTGCGGGGGTAAAAAGCGTCACCTGCGGAATGGTCATCACAAACGCCACCAGCGACATCGCCCCGGCGCTTAGCGGGTCCAGAGTGCGATACTTCTCCGCCAGCCGGTAGGCAATGCCGAACGCGGAGATCAGCGCCATGATGTCGTAGGTTGCTTTGACCGGGTACAGCATCTTGTCGCGCCAGGCATCGCCAAATACGCTGGCCATCATCTCACCGTAGCCAGGGATCGGCAGGTAAGCGAATATCAGGAAAAATGACCCAATCAGCATAAACGGCATATTCAGAATAATGCCGTCGCGTACCGACAGGATATGCTTCTGGCCGCCGATTTTCAGCGCGGCGGGCATGACATAGCGTTCAATAAATGAAGTTCGAGACATAATGGTATCCCCGAGGGCGGAAAAGTTTAGTTAAACTGCGTTAACCAGGGGCGGTTGATGGTTAACACCTCATCAAGCAGCGCCTGAGCGTCGGTGACATTACCGACCAGCGGGTTACTAACCAGCGCCAGCAGCGCGCTATCCCGGCAGCCGTGGACCGCGGCCTCAATCGTCAACCGCTCGAAAGCTTTCACCTGCTGCGTCAGGCCGTTCATGAGCGGCGGCAGCGCGCCAAAGGCCAGCGGTCGTGCGCCCTGCGCGTCGATAATGCTGTTAATTTCCACCACCGCATCATCATCGAAGCCGTGAATCGCGCCGTTGTTACGGGTATTCACCACCATTTCCTGACCGAGATTGTTGTAGATGGCGTTAATCAGTTCGACCGCCACTTCGGAGTAGTATGCCCCGCCGCGGAAGCTCAGCTGTTCGGGCTTTTCATCCAGTTCGGGCCGGGCGTAAATCTCAAACAGCTCCTGTTCCACCTTCATCACCTGCTCAGCGCGGGTGCCTTTGGTTTTTGCCGCTGCAATCTCCTCCGCCAGCATTGCCGGAGTCAGCCAGAAATAACGGTGATAGGGACAGGGGATCGCCTTCAGGGCGCGAAGAAATTCCGCCGGCCACGGCAGCGATTTAATGTTGTTCATCGACAGCGATTTACCATCGCACAGCATATCAAGAACCTTACTGGTCACATCTTCCCGCCCCTGCATCACCTTATGTACCCAGACCATGTGATTCAGCCCGGCGAAGCTCAGCCTGACCTCCTCTTCTTTTGCCTCCAGCATTCCGGCGATCATGTGGTGCATATTGATGGGCACGTTGCACAGGCCGATGATTTTGGCGCTGCTGTAGCGACTCACGGCTTCCGTCACGATCCCTGCCGGATTGGTGAAATTGAGGATAAAGGCGTCGGGCGCCAGCGCTTCAACCTTACGGGCGACCTGCAAAATCACCGGGATAGTGCGCAGCGCTTTGGCAAATCCGCCGACGCCGGTCGTTTCCTGGCCCAGCAAATTGTACTTCAGCCCTAAACGCTCATCCGCCGCCCTGGCCGCCAGTTGCCCAACCCGTAGCTGAGTCAGCACGAATTTAGCGCCGCGAATGGCCTCATCCAGGCCGAAATGCACGCTGACCTTTACCTGTTCGAGACCCTGACGCTTTAGCATGCGCCGGGTCAGCGCGGCGATTATCGTCACTTTCTCGCGCCCGGCCTCAACATCGACCAGCGCCAGCTCCGTCACCGGGATCTGCTGATGGCGAAGGATAATTCCTTCAATAAGCTCCGGCGTATAGCTGCTGCCGCCGCCGATTACGGCAATTTTCAATGCGTGCATAGTGGCCTCATTTTTGGCGTACAGATCTCCGCGCCAAGCCGCATGGGCTTCGCGAAAAAAACGCGTGAATGGGAAAGAGTTAGTGGTTCAGCAGAGCGAGCGCTTTATCCAGGACCGCGGCGCCGCGCATCATGCCGTAATCTGCCATATCGATCACCGCGACCGCTTTTCCATGGGGTGCAGCGAGCTCCGTCAACCGGGCCGCTTCATACTTCACCTGCGGCCCAAGTAAAATCACATCGGCATTCGGCAATTCGCGCTCAAATTCTGCGACGGGTACAGCGTAAATCTCCAGCGCCAGCGCGCGCTGCTGCGCCTCGGCTTTCATTTTGTTGACCAGCATGCTGGTGGACATTCCGGCGGCGCAGCACAGTACAATACGTTGCATAAATCCTCCCAATGGGTTTTGCTTGAGCGAGCGCTAAATAAACATCATCGACTATAGGACGATGGGTTGGCATGGGTGAAGGCTATATGAAAATTTTTTTCACGTACGTGATCGGTACGTTGTTTTTCACCCTTTGACTCATCCATAAACGCAAAAAAGGCAATAATCCCAGGCATTACGGGTGATTAAATGGTATAAAAGGCCATCATTATTTGAAAAATATTTTCAAAATACGATGCGGAAACAGGGGCTGAAAGCATGGATATCGTAGGACAGTTACAGGAAGGCATGACCCGCTTTAGCACTCAGGAATCAAAAGTCGCGGCATTTATTCTGGAAAACTTAAGCTTTACCGCCAGCGCTTCGATTGATGAACTGGCGATGCGCGCCGGCGTGAGCGCGGCCACTATTACCCGCTTTGCCCGCTCGGTAGGCTGCGATGATATTCGTGATTTGCGTAAACAGCTGGCGCAGGCTTGTGAACGTCGCACCAGCTGGCTGAACGAGGATAGCTCCGCCCTGCCCGCAGCCTGGCGCGACACCTTAAGCCTGATTAACAGCAATCTCGAGCATCAGCTGGTGAGCACATCGGAAGCCACGCTGCAAAAACTGCGTACGCGTCTGCGAAACGCCCGTGCCGTCCACTGTTTCGCCCTTGGCGCCGAGGATATCGCGCTGGCGACGCTGCTTCAGCACCAGCTGCTCTCAATAGGCATCGTCATTAATCTATGCCAGGACAGCGCCCTGATGCGGATGATAGCCAGCACCCTCAGCGACGATCATCTCTTACTGGTACTGGCAACCGGCGAGGCCGATGCGATTTTGCAGGGCGCGACTCTGCTGGCTCGGGTCCAGGAAGCGACGATTTTCGCTCTCACTCCCGCCAACCATTCATTGAGCAATATGGCCTCCGCCCTGCTGCCGCTGCCTGCGAACGCGCAAGCCGCGCGCTACGCCCTGCTGCTGCTGGTCGATCTACTTAACGATTCGCTGATCGCCTGAGCTCCTCTCTCCCGGGCCTGGATAATCGCCGTTCAGGCCAATTTTTGCTTATTTTATAATCAGATAAATTTACATTTAGCGCTAATGCCCATCATTCCTGCTCTCCTCTTTTTACTTTGTTCTGCATCAATAAAATTGCAAACATCTTTGATGCAAAGCACTACATATAGAACTTAAAATGCGTCCCGGCCCCACATATTGTATTAATAGTCTATTATGTCACCACAACCTATCGTAGTCTGGCGGTGATGGGATGTGGATAAAAAGGGCCTGGATCGGAGGTAAGCGGCGGCAGCTATGGGCTTCGTGACTTCGATTGACCTTCCGCCTCTGTGGATAACCTGTTCTATAAAAAGTATGGAGTGATCATGACACCGCATGTGATGAAACGCGATGGCTGTAAAGTGCCGTTCAAGTCAGAGCGCATTAATGAAGCAATTCTACGTGCAGCTAAAGCAGCGGGAGTCGATGACGCAGACTATTGCGCCACCGTCGCAGAAGTCGTTAGCCAGCAAATGCAGGGCCGCGCCCAGGTTGATATCAACGAGATCCAGACCGCCGTTGAGAATCAGCTGATGTCAGGCCCGTACAAGCAGCTTGCGCGCGCCTACATTGAATATCGCCATGACCGCGATAGCCAACGTGAAAAGCGCGGCCGTTTGAACCAGGAGATTCGCGGCCTGGTTGAGCAAACCAACCCGGCGTTACTCAACGAAAACGCCAATAAAGACAGTAAAGTCATCCCCACCCAGCGCGATCTGCTGGCGGGTATCGTCGCCAAGCACTACGCGCGTCAGCACCTGCTGCCGCATGACGTGGTGATGGCCCACGAGCGCGGCGTGATCCACTATCACGATCTCGACTACTCCCCGTTCTTCCCGATGTTCAACTGTATGCTGATCGATCTAAAAGGCATGCTGACTCACGGTTTTAAAATGGGCAACGCCGAGATTGAGCCGCCGAAATCCATCTCTACCGCGACCGCGGTAACGGCGCAGATTATCGCTCAGGTCGCCAGCCATATTTATGGCGGCACGACCATCAACCGTATTGACGAAGTGCTGGCGCCGTTCGTTGCTGAAAGCTTCAAAAAACATCGTAAAATTGCCGAAGAGTGGCAGATCCCGGATGCCGAAGGCTACGCCCGTTCACGCACCGAGAAAGAGTGCTACGACGCCTTCCAGTCGCTGGAATATGAAGTCAACACTCTGCATACCGCTAACGGCCAGACGCCGTTCGTCACCTTCGGTTTTGGCCTTGGCACCAGCTGGGAATCGCGCCTGATTCAGCAGTCTATTCTGCGCAATCGCATCGCGGGCCTCGGTAAAAACCGTAAAACAGCGGTATTCCCGAAGCTGGTTTTCGCTATTCGCGACGGCCTGAATCATAAGTTCGGCGACGCGAACTACGATATTAAACAGCTGGCGCTGGAGTGCGCGAGCAAGCGCATGTATCCGGATATCCTCAACTACGATCAGGTTGTGAAAGTGACCGGTTCGTTCAAAACCCCGATGGGCTGCCGCAGCTTCCTCGGCGTGTGGGAAAACGAGGACGGCGAACAGATCCACGATGGCCGCAATAACCTTGGCGTTATCAGCCTCAATCTGCCGCGCATCGCGCTGGAAGCCAGGGGCGACGAGACCGAATTCTGGAAACTTCTCAATGAACGTCTGCAGCTGGCGCGTAAAGCGCTGATGACGCGCATCGCCCGTCTGGAAGGGGTGAAGGCTCGCGTTGCGCCGATTCTGTATATGGAAGGGGCCTGCGGCGTGCGTCTGAAAGCGGACGACGACGTTTCGGAGATTTTCAAAAATGGTCGCGCGTCTATTTCTCTGGGCTATATCGGTATCCATGAGACCATCAACGCGCTGTTCGGCAACAAGCACATGTACGACAGCGAGGCGCTGCGTGAGAAAGGCGTCGCCATCGTTCAGCGCCTGCGCGAAGCGGTAGACCAGTGGAAAGAAGAGACGGGCTACGGCTTTAGCCTGTACAGCACGCCGAGCGAAAACCTCTGCGACCGTTTCTGTCGTCTGGATACCGCAGAGTTCGGCGTGATCGAAGGCGTAACCGATAAGGGTTATTACACCAACAGCTTCCACCTCGACGTGGAGAAGAAGGTGAATCCGTACGACAAAATTGATTTCGAAGCGCCTTACCCGCCGCTGGCCAATGGGGGGTTCATTTGCTACGGCGAGTATCCGAATATTCAGCACAACCTGAGAGCGCTGGAGGACGTGTGGGACTACAGCTATCAGCACGTACCGTATTACGGAACCAACACGCCAATCGATGAGTGCTACGAGTGCGGCTATACCGGTGAGTTCGAGTGCACCAGCAAGGGTTTCACCTGCCCGAAATGCGGCAACCACGACGCGTCTCGGGTGTCGGTGACCCGCCGCGTATGCGGCTATCTGGGCAGCCCGGACGCTCGTCCGTTCAACGCCGGCAAGCAGGAAGAAGTTAAGCGCCGCGTGAAGCATCTGGGCAACGGGCAGATCGGTTAATCCCGAGCGGTTTAGCCCCTCGCCCTGGTCCTCTCCCCTGCGGAGAGAAGGGACCGACCGGTGGCCGTTTGGCCACTCGGGAGCCGCTCCCGGATCGCGGCGCAAAGCGCCTTATCCGGGCTACAACTACAACCGCGTATGCGGCTTTTCGTAGCCCGGCCGGGCACAGCGACGCCGGGAGCCGTTCCCTTTACAAATGCAAAGCCCCCTCCGTTTTCGCAAAGCAATTAGCGTCATAGCAAGGCGGCAACCGAGGTTATCCCCGGGAGCGTACATTAAGTACGTGACTGGGGGAGTGAGCGCAGCCAACGCCGCTACAGCGTCAAATGGGAAGAGGAAACAATGAATTACCATCAATACTATCCGGTTGATATTGTGAATGGTCCGGGAACCCGTTGCACCCTGTTCGTTTCCGGCTGCGTCCATGAGTGCCCCGGCTGTTATAACAAAAGCACCTGGCGACTGAACTCCGGTATGCCGTTCACCGCCGGGATGGCCGAGCGCATTATTGCTGACCTCAACGATACGCGCGTCAGGCGCCAGGGGCTCTCGCTTTCCGGCGGCGACCCGCTGCATCCGCAGAACGTCCCGGAAATCCTTAAGCTGGTACAGCGCGTTCGCGCCGAGTGCCCGGGAAAAGACATCTGGGTATGGACCGGCTATAAGCTTTCCGAACTCAACGACGCGCAAATGGAAGTGGTGGAGTTAATCAACGTGCTGGTCGATGGCAAATTTGTGCAGGACCTCAAAGACCCGGCGCTGATCTGGCGTGGCAGCAGCAACCAGGTCGTGCACCACCTGAGATAGCTATCCGTTACAGTCGTTTATGAGCTTTCCTGTAGATGGCAAATTCTTCACGTTTACCCACGGCAACAACGCACACAACCACGGCTTCATCCCGCACCTGATACCCCAGACGATGTCCTGACGCTTTTAGCTTAATTTTATAACAGTCAGGGAAGTCGTGAGGATTCGATGTGAGGATTTTTCAGCACTAACACCGGCTTACTTTTAAACTGCTTGTTACCGCATCACCCAGCTTATGCCATTCCCTTAACGCTCGAGGATCGAGCTCCAGCTCATAAGTCGTCCAGGCGAACAGTAAGTGTGGCCATTATGCTTCCACAAAGAATGAATTTGTAATGCATTCCAGCATTACATTTGAATTACATTCAGTTCCGCACAACGCCTCTCAAAACCGGCTGACGCACTCCATGGCCACCATTTTAAATTCATCAAAGCTGCGGGTGGCGGCCAGGCGGGCCATTGCGCGTTCACGCAGGAAGGTAACAAAAATATCGTAGATTGCCATCGCCTCTTCATACTCGCTTTTGCTGATGGCGAGCAGAAAGATGATATGCGCGGTCTCATCGCCCCAGGCGATACCGTGCGGGGCAATCACCGTGTAAACCACGGTCTTTTTCGCCAGCAGACCAAGGGCGTGGGGTAGCGCGATACCGTCACCGAGCATGGTACTGACGATAGCCTCACGCTCCACCACCGAATCATGAAACTCCTCCCCGACAAACCCCTCCTGCTGCAGCTGCTGGCACAGCGTGGCAAACAGCGCCTGCTGGTCCATCGGAGTATCAATCACCTGAAAATGAACCTCATCAAAATACTTATTCAGCATCCAGGGGCGGGTGCGGTCCACCAGCACCAGCTTGCCGATTTGGTCGAGCTGATAATCGGTAGGAAACGGCGCAATGGTGACCACCGGCTTATCTTTCTCGCTGATGCGCACGGTGGAGATGACAAAATCTTCGGCTATTTCTCCCCGCTGTTCATACTCGCGCTGCGAGATGGTCGCGGCAATTTCCAGCTGCGGATACTTACGTTGCAGAATGGCTTCTATCATCCGCACCATCGCGTTACTGGTATCGCATACCAGCAGTACCTGCGGCTGGCGCTGGTAACCAATGTTGTAGTGGCGTTCCAGCCCAACGCCGATATGCAGCACCAGGAAGCCAATTTCATTTTCGCTGATGGCGTAAGGCGTGTATTTCCCCCAGCTGGATACTGCCGCCAGCGTCATATCCCACGCCATGGGATAGTGCTGTTTGATATTTTCGAGAAGCGGATTAGGGATCATTATCTGGTAGCGCACGCGGGTAATCATGGTCTTAATATGGGTCAGTAAATCCGCATGCAGCTGGGCGTCGTCCAGCAGATTGTAATTATATTGCTGATTGATATAGCTCAGGATGTAGTTGACCAGCGCTTCGTCATCATCGGCGCTGATGGTGCCCGGATCGATGTCCTGCACCTGGCGGGCGGCCAGATGTACGCACAGCCACTCTTCTTCCGCCGGGGCAAGCGGTTTGCCCGCCAGCTGCTGCATGGTATTTACCAGTTCGCGGGCGGCATCGCGCACATTTTGCGCGACATCTTCAGCGCTAAAATCCGCCAGCGGATAGCCTTCGCTCACGCGACGCACGGCTACCGCGCCATATAAACAGATAAAACGTTCGCCCACGTCAGTCAGGCGCACGTGGTGGCGGGTTAATGTCTCCTGCAGCACGCCTTCCAGCAGCGTCGGTACGCTGGCGTCAAACGCCTCTTCACAGATAAGCGGGTTCAGCGGCCCCTGCTGGCTCAGCTCCCACAGCAGATCGGTGAGACAGGCGCGAATGGAAACCTCGCTACCAAACAGCTTCATGCCGTGGCGCGGTCGAGTTTCGAGGGTAAGCTGATAACGTTGGAAACGCTCACGCACGTCGACCATATCGCCCTGCAGGGTGGCGCGGCTGACAAACCAGCTGTCGGCCAGGTCTTCCAGTTTGAGTGAGAAAGCGGATGTTAAAAAGCGCACCAGCAAAAAGTGGACGCGATCCGCCGCGGTACGCGGGATGTGCTGCGCTTTTGGTGCGTTCTCTTCCAGCGTCTGATAGCGCGACGGATCGTTAATAACCAGCTGATAACCGCTGCCGCGGGTGAGAATAAACTGCGCGCCGTAGTGCAGCAACAGCGCGTTCAGCGCGGAGATATCCGCGCGTACGGTACGAGTAGAAACCGACAGCCGCTGCGCCAGCTCCTCCTGCGGCAGCGTTTCGTTTTGCAACAGAGTAAACAGCTGCGCTAAACGTTGATTGGGAAATCGCATGTCAGTTCCTTTTTCTTACGGCTCAGGGTTGAGCGGTTATCACCATCTGCGACGGGCTGCCGACCGGAGTATAGTCCGGGGAGAAGGTCAGCCTGCCATCCTTCGGCGCGACGCTAAAGCGGGTAATGTTGTCGCTACGCTGGTTCATGACGTATAGCCACTGCCCTTGATTATCCAGAGTCAGGGTGCGCGGGTAGTCGCCGCGGGTCCAGACATCCTCCTGATGGCTCAGGCTGCCGTCGGCCATCACCGTAAAGTGGGCGATGCTGTTATGCAGCCGGTTGGCAACGTACAGCTGCTTACCGTCGCGGCTCAGGATCAGGCCTGCGGCAAAACTGGTGCCCTTATACTCTTTGGGCAGCGCCGAGATGGTTTTCCCCTCACGTAGCAGACCGCTTTGCTTATCAAGATGATAGAAGGTAAGCGTCGATGCCTCTTCGTTAATCAACCATAGACCATCACCCTGCTGCGTAAAGACAAAATGACGCGGCCCGGCGCCAGGAGATGAAGCATTAATAAACGGCGGCTCGTTCGGCGTTAGCTTGCCGGTGGCGCTATCCAGACGGTATTGGTAGATCCTGTCGAGACCCAAATCGGTCGAAAAAACGAATTTACCGCTGGGATCGGCGGCGATCATATGGGCATGTGGCCCATTATGATCGCTAATGGCAAAACTGCCTTCGACGGCTGCCGCCGGGCGTTCTGCGCCCGCAGGACCTTGATCCTGATGCACATCCACGGCTTCACCCAGGGTACCATCTTCTTTCACCGGCAGCACGGCGATGCTGCCGCTGACGTAATTCGCCACCAGCAGATGGCGGCCATCAGGAGTCAGGGAGAGATAAACCGGCCCGGCGCCGCCGGAAGCGACCTGATTCAGCTCGCTCAGTTCACCATTACTGCCGATGCGCCAGGCCTGTACCACGCCTTTTTCCACTTCACTGGCGGCATACAGCGTTTTGCCATCCGCCGAGACGGTGAGCTGGGCGAGGTTAGGTAGTTTACCCACCAGCGCCTTATCACGCAGCGCACCGGTCTGGCTATCGACGGTAAAACGGTACAGGCCTTCCCCATTGGGGTTGTACGTGCCGACCCATGCATACTGGGTCTGCGCAGCAACGCTGGCGGCAAGCAGAGAAAGTGAAGCAACAAGCAGGTGACGAGCGATGGGCATGGTGACTCCTTGATGGTTCGTTGGGGGCTCCCCTCACCCTGACCCTCTCCCCAAAGGGTGAGGGAACCGCTCAGCGCAAAAGCGTGGGCAAGTTTTCTCCCTCTCCCTGCGGGGAGAGGGCCGGTATGAGGGGCAATAGGTACTACTTAACTAACTGTTTAGTCATCGAAAGCAGCTGGCGCACGTCTTCTGGACGGGTATTACCGCTGGCTTTATCAATGATGGAACTGTAGATATGCGGGATAATTTTACTCACGCCCGCATCCAGCGCGATCTGCAGGATCTCGCCGTAGTTTTCCAGATCGATACCACCGGTTGGCTCCAGCCAGAAATCATGGCGGGCGCAGGCCTCGGCTACCGCAATAAACTCGTCGCGATGCTTTAATCCGCCCATCGGGAAGTATTTAATCGAGCTGCCGCCCATATCTTTCAGCAGAGCAATCGCGGTTTCCAGCGGCACGATACCGTCCGGCGCGTTGCTGCTGAGCGGGCCGGTGGAGATCTTCACCATGCCCGGCGTACCGGTTGGCGAGACCAGGCCGTTGACCACGGTTTCGTTCTGCCCAAGCAGCGCGCGGCTGGTCGCTACGCCGGTAAACACCTGGTTGACGTGCTGCGGCTGAACCTGACGCGAAATTTCACTGACCATCGCCGACTGGTTCGGATCGCCCGCCCCCAGTCCTACGGAAAGCGCGTTATCAATCCGCTGCGCGTATTCACGCATATCGGCTACCGCGCTGGCGACGTCCGGATAATTTTTGGAGAGTACGCCCACCAGTACATGACCTTCCGCCGCCTCATAAATTTCGCTGGCGTTATCTTTGCTGCCCGCCAGTACGTTCAGGCAGACGCGGTCACGGTAAAAATTAGGGGTCAGTTTCATGCGTTATTTTCCTTGTTCAGAACCTCAGCGATGCGGCGGGAGACTATCTCCAGCTGCTGCGCGTTCACGCTGCGGACATCGGCTTCAATAATGCCTTCGTTGGCTTTATAACCGCGGAAGTAGATGGCATATTCACCCTGCTTCAGCGCGTTCACCAGATCGCCGGTGTTGACGCCGGTCACCGCTTCATCAAATTTAATTTCCGCCCGCGCGATATCGCGACCGGCGCTGTCCCAGACGACTCGTGCGGTCACGCCGCTAAGGGTATTAAGCTGGTTAATAAACGGTGTCATCTTCGCGACCATCTCTTCACCGGTCTCTTTCGCCGCCGTCAGGTAGTGTTCGATGGCGCAGGTCAGGCCGAGAATCCCCTCTTTGCCAACCTTCATCGCCCGGCCAATACCGTTCGACTGGCGTTTGACCCACTCAACGTATTGGGTTTTGCCGATGACCAGCCCGCTGGTCGGCCCTTCTATCGCCTTCGCGCCGCTATAAATCACCAGATCCGCCCCCGCGCGATAATAGGCCTGGAGATCTTCTTCCGCCGCAGCATCGACAATCAGCGGTAAATTGTGGATCCGGGCAACCGCTGCCGCCTGCGCCACATTGAGCATGCTTTTCTGCACGCAGTGGTGGGATTTAATGTACAGAATGGCCGCGGTGCGCGGCGTAATCGCCGCCGCCAGCTGCTCTGCGGAACATTCGTTGGCGTAACCCGCTTCCACCAGCCTGCCGCCGCCCAGCGCTACCATGGTGCCGACCGGCGCGCCAAAGTTGACGTTATGGCCCTTTGGCAAGACGATTTCGTTGTTTTCAATCGGCGTTACGTGCAGATTTTCCAGCAACCAGTCGCTGTCTTTCACCAGCACCGCCGCCACCGACTGGGCGATGCCCGCTGAAGCGCAGGAGACGACGGTCGCCCCTTCCACGTCGAGCAGCTTCGCGATATAGGCACCGGTTTTATTCACCAGGTCTTTCATTTCGAAATACTGGTTCATGCCCGCCATCGCGGCCTCAACCACTTCAGGTCGCGGCGTGGAGACGCCGAGAATGGTCATACGACCAGAAGTGTTAATGACCTGTTTTAAATCGTATTTCTCAAAAATCGAAGGCATTTTCCGCGCTCCCTTGTTCGGTCAGATAGCCCTTGCCCGCGCGAATGGCGGCAAGCGGCTGCAGAATCTTGTCGGCCTGAAGGCTCTCTTTTTCAGCATCCACCAGCACCGTTGGCGTCTGCGCGAGGGTAAACAGCGTGAGATCGGCGTCGTAGCCCACTTCCAGCCGCCCTTTATGCGTCAGATGCAGGCCGTCTGCGGCGTTAGCGGTTACGCAGTCAATGACCTGCGGCAACGACATACCGATGGCGAGGAATTTTGACATCACCAGCGCCAGCGAACGTACCGGACCGTCAATACGGTTACGGCAGTAAATATCAGAACTAATGGTGTGCGGCAGAATGCCAATGGCAATCGCCCGACGCGCTACCTCAAAGCTAAAGCTGGCGGTGCCGTGACCGATATCAAGACGCACGCCGCGCTGTAGGGCTCGGCTAATCGAGCTCTTCAGTTCACCGGACGGCGTCAGGATGCGATTGGGCTTGCCGTTGTAGCAGTGGGTAATAATGTCGCCGGAGGTCAGCAGGTCGGCAATTTCATCAAGGTTCGGCGGATTGTTACCAATGTGCACCATCAGCGGCAGATCGCCGTTTTCCTGCTGGATCGCCTTCGCGCGCGCCAGCGGCGTAATACCGTTTTCACCCACCACGCTGCTGCTCATCCGCGCCTTCAGGCCGACGATAAAGTTCGGGTAGCGGTAAACCGCCTGCTTCACCGCGTCCGCATCGATATTGGCCATATTGGCCAGTTCGTTCTGGGCAATCAGCCCAACGCGGGAGATATTAAGCAGGGCATAAACCTCGGTCGCGGCCTTGCGGGTCAGCTGGTAGAAGTCATCAACGTCGTCCGCACCGGTGCTTCCCGCGTCAATCACGGTGGTCACGCCGGTAGCAATCCCTACGCTGTCCGGTTCATCATGGTAAATCGGCGAGTTCGGATAACAGTGAACGTGGGAATCAATCCAGCCTGCGCTGACGTAGTAGCGGCCGTCCAGATCAATAGTTTTACGCGCGGGAGCGCTAATCTCGCCAAGCGCCGCGATTTTACCGTCCCGGATGGCGATATCGGTGAGGGTATCGTCGACGAGGCGCGCACGGCGCAGGAGTAAATCAAACATATCTCTCTCCTGTTAACGCGGGCGCCGATGCGCCCGCAGGACTTAACTAATCGCTACCGGGAAGATGGAGCCAAGGAGCATTGCGCCGAGGATCGCGCCGCCGGTGATAGGTTTCTGCCAGATGTAGAACAGCAGCGCCCCCACCAGAGAACCAATGCCGATTGGAATAGAGGCGGTCATGGCGCTGAGGATAATCAACGGCCCGAGGAAGCGGCCGGAGGCGTTACCGGCTCCCATCATGACGTCAGCGCCGTAGGTGGAATCGCTCTGGTTGATGGTGAATTTACGCGCCAGGATGATGATGTAGCCTATCGCGAGGCCAATCACCAGACCGGTGACCAGAGAGGCGGCAAAGTTGGCGACCGGGAAAATAAAGCCCGCGCCGAGCAGCAGTGCCGGAACGCCCAGACCAACGCCGGTCTGAATCGCTCCGCCGATGTCCAGAATCCCCACCAGCGAGCCTTCGATAATACGAGCGAACAGGAAGCTGGCGCCGAACGCCGCTACCGCGCCGTAGGCTCCAGTATCAATTCCCGCTTTCAGCATCGCCACGAAGGCCACTTCGTTAAACGCGCCGATGCCGTAGAGGTAGTACATATGCGTCCCGGCAAAGACGCCGGAAGAGAGCAGGCCAACAAAGATCGGGAACGACCAGTCGGCATACCAAAAACCTTTATTTTGTTCCATGAGAGGCTCCTGTTATTTACCGCTGAGCGAGTTGTGGATCAGTTCGAGCCAGTTCGGTACGGTCAGATTGAAGGATTCAATCATCTTCATATCGAAACCGCGGAAGAAGCCGCTCAGAACGAACAGCGCGACGATTGCCACCATCATCACTTTAGTGACGCGGTTCCAGCCGCTCTCTTCTACGCCTTTACCAATCAGGATACCCAGCACCAGGCCCGGAACGGCGTTACCCATAATCAGCTGCGCTGCGCCGCCGAAAATCGTCGCCCAGAAGCCCGACTTTTTACCGGCATCAATCGCCGCCAGCCAGAAAATGACCGGCATCACGGTGTTAACCAACAGGTTTGCCGCCGGAACCAGCACTTTTACCGCCGTCACCTGCAACGCTTCCGGTACTGAAGAGGCGGTCAGGTTAAGGAAGGCCACAACAAGCATGCCGATAACGCCGCAGGCGATGGCCATCTTTTTCGGATCGTGCAGCGTCTCGCCGACGTTGCGGTTTTTGATCATCAGCGCTGCTGCGCCCCAGTTGGGGATGATGCGGTGGTCAACGTCCTGAGTGAAGGAACCCGCCGCGACGGAAGAGGCCCAGGCGTTGAAGAAGAAGCCCAGACCAAAAGAGAAGTGGGAAGCCGGATCGCCTTCACATGAATTCAGCTCACCCAACGTACGAAATGCGCCCATCCCTTGCGTGGTGGGCGCATGAAACATGCGTGCCGCTCCGGCGCCTACGCCGACGCCAACCAGGCCGCCGATGATGAGCGATTTTATTAATATTATCAGGAACATATTCTGACCCTTTGGTGAAAATCAGGTTTGCGTGACGAAATCCACTTTATCGAGATTAATGGCGGTCACGGTGACGGTGACGTTCAGCTCCACGCTGTAGGTCCGTCGTTCACGGCGCAGGAAGAAGAATAAAAAGGCTTCTTTCCGTACCGCTTCACGCGCATGAACAACCTCCACATCCTGTGGTTCAATACGCAGTAAGATGTGCGGCGACGTTTTCATAACCGCCGCCTGTACATGGTTCAGAGCATCGGCGAAAGCGCGTGATTTGCTCTCGCCTTTGCCGGCAACGCTCACCGTAGTGGTGAATTGCTCTTTCATACTCACACGCCGTACTTCTTCTTCCAGGCTTCAACCAGGCGTTCGCCCAGCTCTTCTTTATCCATAAAACCGAAGCCCAGTACGTTGTAACCTTCGTTGATCGCAGTAACGCCCTCATCAACGGAACGCATGCCATATTTGGCTTTGTAACCATGTTTATTCTGCGCGGTGATAGCGCCTGCGCCGCCGCTACCGCAGAAAGAGATACCGAAGGTGGCGTTTTCCGCTTTCATCATGTCGCCCAGCTTCATATCCGCGGCAACGCCCGGTACGACAACGGCGCGAGCGCCAGCTTTTTCAGCACCTGCGGCAACTTTCTGACCTTTACCCAGGCGATCGCCAATAACAACGGTGATTTGTTCCATTTGTTTGCTCCTTACAGGTTATCTTTAGCGACTTCGAAGTGGACGGACAGCAGCCAGGCTTCTTCATCTGGCAGATTGCCGAACTGCGCGACCACTTCGCGGGCCAGCATCATTGAATCTTCTGAGATCTCTTCGAACAGGCTGGCATCCACTTCCGGCAGCGGCTCGCCGCTGATTGAGCGATGGGCCATCGCCCGAACGTGGGAAGTCAGCATTTGCTCCTGAACGTCGTTAGGAACGATGTTGCGGCGGCTTAATAGTGCAAAAACCTGCTGCAGCATCTTGTCAGCCAGCCGTTCGGTTAGCCTGGCCTGCTCCTCTGTGACGTGTGTTACCGCTCCGTTATTCACTTGAATTACCCCGTTGATGTCTCTGGGGATAACCTTAGTGCGGATGAGGATGAGTTTGTAGCGAGGGGTTTTCCACTTCGAAGTGGAAAGAAGGACGGCAGGCGTGACTTATTTCACATAACCACAAAGAATATGTTCATATTGATAAATTCTCGTGATGAATATCACAACTTCTTCAGTATCACCGGGCGGTGAACAGCAGGGAAAAAAAGAGGAAAACTGTGATGATGATAAGATTTTGATGGCGGCCTGGCCGTTTGCACGGAGCAGTGCGTCGGGGTTTGGCAGCGAGATTAGCGTGTTTCGAGAGAAATTAGCGAGGCTTGGGGAATTTGGCTAAAGAGATCAAGATGATGGGTAGACCGGGCAGGGCATCAGCCGCCGCCCGGCAAAAGACCAAAATAGCTAAAAGCGATTAGCGATACTTCTTATGGTAGGTATTACGAGTCGTTTTAAACTCTTCCGCTGCAGCCTGAGCTTCTTTGACTTTACCCTCGTCCGCCAGCTTCAGCACGCCGTCAATCTGGCCGATCAGCACATCAAAACCGTGACGATAGTCCTTCATTTCTGCGCTGTCCTCCGCTTTGCCTTCCAGCTTAGGCGGCGTTTCTTTCTGGGCATCAACCGCCGCAGTACGCATCTTATTCAGCGCCGCTTTCAGCTCACCGGCATCTGAGGTTTTTTGCACCACTTGCAGGTTCTCAGCAAGGGTATCCATGTCTTCGCCCAGATCGGCGAAGGCTGATGCCGAACCCAGCGCAAAAGCAGATACGGCTAACATCGCTAACAGTTTTTTACGCATTGCTTACTTCCTTTTTATTATACAGGTATTATTGCCCGGCGATCTTCATCTCCGGCAGCAGCACGGAACCACACTGAATGTTGCTGCGCGTTTCGATATCGTCGCCGATAGTCACGATATTACGCCACATATCTTTCAGATTTCCTGCAATGGTGATCTCACTGACGGGATACTGAATTTCGCCGTTTTCTACCCAGAAGCCGGATGCGCCGCGTGAGTAGTCGCCGGTGACGCCGCTTACACCCTGCCCCATCAATTCCGTTACGACAAGACCGGTGCCCATCTCTTTAAGCAACTTTGCAAAACCCAGGCCGCGGCCTTTGATACGCCAGTTGTGAATGCCGCCCGCGTGGCCGGTGCTCTTAAGCCCTAGCTTGCGCGCCGAGTAGTTAGTCAGTAGCCACTGGGTCAGCACGCCGTCTTTAATAATATCGCGACGTTCCGTGCGTACGCCTTCACTATCAAACGGGGTAGAGGCCAGCCCTTTAAGCAGATGCGGATGCTCTTCAATGGTCAGCCACTCCGGCAGTATTTGGCTACCCAGAGCATCGAGCAGGAAAGTGGATTTACGATAAACCGAGCCGCCGGCAATGGCCCCGACGAGATGACCAAACAGACCGGTCGCGACTTCGTTAGCAAAAATCACCGGCGCTTTCATCGTCGAGAGCTTACGCGGCGCCAGGCGGGACAACGTGCGGCGGGCGCACTCTTCGCCAACCCACTCCGGTGATTGCAGATCTTCAAGCGCGCGTCCAATGGTGTAGGCATAATCGCGCTCCATATTGCCATTCTCTTCGGCGATCACGCAGCTGGAGAGCGAATGGCGGGTTGAGCAGTAGCTCTGCAGCATACCGTGGCTATTGCCAAATACTTTAATGCCGTAGTGGCTGTTAAAGCTGCCGCCTTCGGTATTGCTGATGCGTTTATCCGCTTTCAGCGCCACCTGTTCAGCGCGGGAAGCGAGCTCGATGGCTTCATCCGGAGAGACTTCCGCCGGATGGAACAGGTCAAGATCCGGGGCCTCAAAGGCCAGCAGATCTTTATCCGCCACGCCCGCGCACGGATCCGGCGAGGTGTAGCGGGCAATGTCCAGCGCCGCCTGCACCGTGCGGGCGATGGCCTGCGGGCTAAGGTCGGTCGAAGACGCGCTGCCTTTACGGTTCTGGTGATAAACGGTGATGCCGAGAGCACCATCGCTATTGAATTCTACGTTCTCCACTTCACCGTAGCGGGTGCTCACACCGATCCCGGTGGTTTTGCTGACGGAGACTTCCGCACCGTCGGATTTGCCTGCCGCCAGTTCCAGCGCCGTGGTCACGGCCTCTTCCAGCGTCTTGCGCTGTTGTGCAACTTGAGAGATGACTTTCATCGCTAATGCCATAATGTAAGAAGGAGTTAACTGAAGTCTAACAGAGAACCGTTTTTCAGTGCGCCCCTTAACTGGTAACATTAGTCTCTTTTTTAAGGAGCCTGAGATGACAAAGCAGCCCGAAGACTGGCTCGACGACGTCCCTGGTGATGACGTCGAAGATGAAGACGATGAAATTATCTGGGTCAGTAAAAGTGAAATTAAGCGCGACGCCGAAGAACTGAAGCGTCTTGGCGCGGAAATGGTAGAGCTGGGAAAAAACGCGCTGGATAAAATCCCTCTGGATACCGATCTGCGCGACGCCATTGAGCTCGCCCAGCGTATCAAGAAAGAAGGCCGCCGCCGCCAGCTGCAGCTGATTGGTAAAATGCTGCGCAACCGCGACGTCGAGCCGATCCGTCAGGCGCTGGACAAGCTGAAGAACCGCCACAACCAGCAGGTTGCGCTGTTCCACAAGCTTGAGCAGATCCGCGATCGTCTGATTGATAATGGTGATGAAGCCGTTGCTGAAGTGCTGAATCTGTGGCCAGACGCCGACCGTCAGCAGCTGCGTTCGCTTATCCGCAACGCCAAAAAAGAGAAAGAAGGCAACAAGCCGCCGAAGTCCGCGCGTCTTATCTTCCAGTACCTGCGTGAACTGGCCGAAAGCGAAGGCTAACCCTCAATGACTCCCCGGATGACGGCTTTCGCCCGATCCGGGCGACCAAACTCCTCTTACAAAGCGGCATAGCCGCTGATAAATTTGCACTTTCCATCGCTTTTTGAATTTTTAATTTCATAGTTAATTTTTATTTAACTTTTATTTCACATAAAAGCTCATCTCTCCTGAATAATCTTTCACTCCCCCGTTGCAAAACCTGAATAAAATAACAAGCATCCACTTGTTTTTATTTACTTAAATAAACAGACGCTGCATTAAAGCATCGATACCAACAGCAGTTTCCTTATCTTTGATCCATCTCTCAAAACGGTTATTGTATTTCATACATTATTACAATGAAAAATAAATTTCATTAATAACCAAAATCACATCGTGATGAGCGCATTCACGCCCGCCGGGTCCGTCAATGAAACCAGGCGCCTGCAGTGGCGGAAGGTTTGGCGTCATTACCGTTTAGGCACATGTTTTACTTAATAAAATTCAATCTCTCATGGAGAAAAATATGACTACTGTACCAAGATTGAAATATTTCGTTGATGGTCAATGGCGCGTTTCGCAGACCGAACGCTATATGGACGTCTATAACCCAAGTACCGGGGAAGTCATGGCTCAGGCTCCCTGCTGCACCGAGCAAGAAGTACTGGATGCCGTTGCTGCAGCGCGCAAAGCCTTTCCAGCATGGGCAGATACTCCAGCGATTAAACGCTCGCAAATCATGTTCCGCGTTCGCGAATTATTGATTCAGCATCAGGAACGCTTAACCGAACTGGTGGCAAAGGAAAACGGCAAAGCCTGGGGCGACGCTCAGGGCGATGTATTAAAAGCGAAAGAAGGCACCGAACTTGCCTGCTCGATTCCCACTTTGATGGCCGGAGAAAACCTGATGGACGCCTCTGCCGGGATCGACACCAATCTTTACCGTGAACCCATTGGCGTGTTCGCTGGTATTGTGCCGTTCAACTTCCCTGCCATGATCCCCATGGGTTGGATGGCGCCACTCTGCGTCGCCTCCGGTAATACGATGGTGATTAAAGCGGCCAGCATGACGCCGATGACCTGTATGGAAATCACCAAACTCTATCAGGAAGCAGGCGTACCGGACGGCGTTATTAACGTGGTGACCTGTTCACGTAACGAAGCCGACATCTTGCTGACCCATCCGGACGTCAACGGCGTCTCCTTCGTCGGCTCCACTTCCGTCGGCCTGCACGTTTACTCCAAAGCCGCCGCTCACGGTAAACGCGTTCAGGCGCTGTGCGAAGCGAAAAACCATGCTCTGGTGCTGGCCGATGCGCCAATTAATCGTACCGCCGCGGGGATTATCAACGCAGCGTTCGGCTGCGCGGGTGAACGCTGCATGGCGCTGCCGGTAGTGGTGGTGCAGGAAGAGATCGCCGATAAGCTGATTGCCGCCGTCGTTGAAAAAGCCAGGCAGCTGAAAATCGGCCCCGGCTATCTGCGCGATACCGATATGGGGCCGGTGATTTCTAAAGACCATAAGCAGTCGGTGATCAACTGGATTAATAAAGGCGTCGAAGAAGGCGCGAAGCTGGTGCTGGATGGCCGCAATATTAAGGTGCCGGGCCAGGAGAATGGCTTCTACGTCGGGCCTACCGTGCTGGATGACGTAACTGAAGAGATGAGCGTCGGAACCCAGGAAATTTTCGGACCGGTACTCTGCTTTAAGCGGGTAAAAACCTTCGAGGAAGGTCTGCAGCTAATGAACAATAACCCGTTTGCCAACGGCTCGGTTATTTTCACCCAAAGCGGTTATTACGCCCGCGAATTCCAGAAACGCACCCACGGCGGCATGGTCGGTATTAACGTTGGTATCCCGGTGCCGGTTGGCGTCTTCCCTTTCTCTGGCCATAAGCAGTCTTTCTTCGGCGACCTGCACTGCCTGGGTAAAGACGGCGTACGTTTCTATACGGAATCAAAATGCGTGACCTCGCGCTGGTTTGATGAAGAAGAAGCAAAACGCGAAAAAGTCGATTCCTGGGACGGTACGATTTAATAGCTGCCTAATCCCAGAATGATTCGGGCTGGAGCCAACGCCCAGGCCACTTAAAAGATGGTGGTATAAAAGAAACAACTCCCTCCAGATATTGCTCCGGCAATATCTGGAGCATTAATTCGATTTTTTTACTCTGCACGCATCGCTGAATTGTAAATGACGAATGCACACTAAAAAAATCCTTAATATTAAATGGAGTTACCTATGACTCAGGCCTTTTCAATTCCTCGCAGTATTATTTATGGCGAAAACGCTTTAGAACATCTTGCTACGCTGAGCGGAAAAAAAGCCGCATTAGTCACCGGCGGAAGTTCAATGAAGCGTTTTGGCTTTCTGGATAAAGCCGTTAACGAACTCAATAAAGCGGGTATGGAATGCATTGTTATCGATAATGTTGAACCTAACCCGTCAATTAAAACCGTCTGGCGCGGAGCCAAAGAGATGCAGGCCTTTGCACCGGACTGGATCGTCGCGATTGGCGGCGGTTCTGCGCTTGATGCCGCGAAGGTCATGTGGTGTTTCTATGAACATCCGCAGCTGAAGTTTGAAGATATTATTCCCGTCGGTTCAATGCCGCCGCTGCGTAATAAAGCCCGGTTTGTGGCGATTCCCTCCACTAGCGGTAGCGCCTCTGAAATCACCGCATTTTCGGTGATTACCGATACGGCCAATCATATTAAATACCCGATTGTTGCTGCCGATCTGGTGCCGGATATCGCCATTCTCGACCCAACCATTCCGGCAAAAATGCCGGCGCACGTTACCGTTCACACCGGTATGGACGTTCTCACCCATGCGATTGAAGCCTACGTCTCCACCGCAGCCAACTCTTTTACCGACCCCTATGCGCTGGAAGCGATTCGGCTGGTGTTTAAGTATCTGGAAACCGCCCGGCGGTCGCCTGATAATTTAAACGCCCGTATGCATATGCACAATGCGTCCGCGCTGGCGGGAATCGCCTTTACCAATGCTTCCCTGGGATTAGTCCATTCGATGGCGCATAAAATTGGCGGTGAGTTTGGTATTACCCATGGCCTGGCAAATGCGATTATGTTGCCTTATATCATTCAATATAATGCGAGATTCACCAAAAAATACCGTCAGCTGGAAGCGGCATTAGGTATTAATAACCTGATTGAAGAAATCAACGCGCTGAATCAACGTCTGGGCGTGCCGAAAACGCTCAGCCAGTGTGACGAAGTTGAAATTAATGAAGTAACCTTTGTTAATGTCCTCGACAGAATGAGTAGCCATGCCGTCGACGATCCCTGTACGTTAACTAACCCTAACTATCCGTCCGTTCAGGATGTAAAAGGACTTTATACCAAAGCGTTCTACGGCGCCTGAGCGCTACGCCGCAGCGTTTTTGGTCAACGGTAAGCCACGCCAAATGGGGCTGTATGGTTAGCCAAATCCTACAGCCTTATCTTTTTACCGCCGCCAGTTCTCTGCCTTTATTCAAAGCCGAATTGATAAAACCATATCCAATAAAATCGTCTACGTTCAGCAAATCAATTTAATTGTATGGTGAAAAGAGGTTCAAATCTCATTTAAAAGACGCATTCATCTATTCAGGAAGGTCCATGACCACCTGACTCAGGTCCTGCGCAAAACGCTGATACTGCGCTTGATTAATCGGCTGCGGGTAGCTCAACACGATCAATTCATGATCGGCGATTCCTTGATGATAGGTCGGATGGCAATGAGCCCAGGGATTCGCGTGAAAGCCCATCGTTTCATAAAAGCGCAGGCGTTTATGAGCAATGTCGCTGATGAGAGGGTCGATTTCCAGAATGGTCAGCGGCGCACGCAGAAGTATTTCAGCCAGGAGCTGCTTACCGTAGCCGCGCGAGCGTAACGTCTCGTCGATGGCCAGATGCTCTATGTAGCTATAGCCAGCGAACCGCCAGCAGCCGCTCAGGCCGATAAACAGGCCATCATCAAACCAGGCTTCCAGAATATACTGCGGGTTATCAAGCGCCTGCCGTTTGGCAGCGGCTTCACGCTGCTCGTGCCACGGGAAAGCCCTGCCGTAAAGGGCGTCCAGCGCGGGGAAACAGATGGATTCGGTAGAGGTGACTCTTTGTGAAATCAACATGAACAATCCTGGTCACAACAATATCCGCCCTCATGCGCAGGGCGGATAAACGAGGGGGATGGCCTACTCGGCCGCCTCGGCTTTTTTCGCCAGCTTATCGAGTAGCTTCTGATGAATACCGCCAAATCCGCCGTTGCTCATCACCAGAATATGGTCGCCAGGATGCGCGGTTTTAACAATCATATCCACCAGCGTATCGACATCTGCGCTCCAGTGCGCGGGCTGTACGCAGGCGTCAGCCACTTCAGCAACCTGCCACGGAATATGCTGCGGCTGCAGCAGAAAGACTTCATCCGCACGCCCGAGAGAAGGCGCCAGATCGTCTTTGCAAATGCCCATTTTCATGGTGTTGGAACGAGGTTCAAGCACGGCAAGAATACGCGCGGTACCGCCGACTTTACCGCGCAGCGCCTGCAGGGTCGCCAGAATCGCCGTCGGGTGGTGGGCAAAATCGTCGTACACGGTTATGCCGTTGGCTTCGCCGCGAAGCTCCAGACGACGGCGGGCGTTGATAAAACTCCCCAGCGCGTTGGCGGCATCAGCAGGCTGAACGCCGACATGGCGGGCGGCGGCAATCGCCATCAGGCCGTTATGCATATTATGCTCGCCGACCAGATCCCACTTCACTTCGCCGACTTTCTCGCCGTCCAGCCACACTTCCCAGGAGGAAGCATCGGTAGTCAGCTTTTTCGCCTGCCAGTGCCCCTGCTCGCCGACCAGCTCCTGCTCGCTCCAGCAGCCCATCGCCATGGTCTGTTTCAGGTTGATATCGTTCTCCGGCAGGATAATTTTGCCTTTGCCCGGGACGATACGCACCAGGTGATGGAACTGCTTCTGGATGGCTTTCAGATCGTCAAAGATATCCGCGTGGTCGAACTCAAGGTTATTAAGAATCAAGGTACGCGGGCAGTAATGAACAAACTTGGAGCGCTTATCGAAGAAGGCGCAGTCGTATTCATCCGCTTCAATCACGAAGAACGGGCTGTCGCCAAGGCGCGCGGAAACATCAAAGTTGCCGGGAACGCCGCCGATAACAAAGCCCGGCTTGTAGCCGCAGGCTTCGAGGATCCAGGTCGCCATTCCGGCGGTGGTGGTTTTCCCGTGCGTTCCGGCAACCGCCAGCACCCAGCGATCGCGCAGGACAAAGTCGTGTAGCCACTGCGGACCTGACATGTACGGGATGTTATTTTCCAGCACCGCTTCCACGCACGGGTTACCGCGCGTCATCGCGTTGCCGATAATCACCAGGTCCGGCTGCGGATCCAGCTGACTGGCATCATATCCTTGAATTAACTCAATTCCCTGGGTTTCCAGCAGGGTACTCATCGGCGGATAGACGTTCGCATCCGACCCCGTTACCTCATGACCGAGGGAACGCGCCAGCATCGCCAGCCCCCCCATAAACGTGCCACAGATTCCTAAAATATGAATGCGCATTCGTCATTTCCTTCTCTTATCTGGAACACAGTTTACCGGGATGTTGGGGGGGAAAGAAATGCATTTAAGGCGAATCCGTATTTTGCTGGCGCGATTCACCTGTGCGAGTTTTTTTTATTCTTTGTTAAGATTGTTATGTTCGTTTTACTTCACATAAACATGCAGGGAACGGGTTATGAAAACGTTAGGTGAATTTATTGTCGAAAAGCAGCATGAGTTCTCTCACGCAACTGGCGAACTTACTGCTTTATTATCGGCGATAAAGTTAGGCGCCAAGATCATCCACCGCGATATCAATAAGGCCGGTCTGGTCGATATCCTGGGTGCCAGCGGTGCTGAAAACGTTCAGGGCGAGGTGCAGCAAAAACTCGACCTGTTTGCCAATGAAAAGTTGAAAGCCGCACTGCGAGCACGCGATATTGTTGCCGGGATCGCCTCTGAAGAAGAAGATGAAATCGTCGTCTTTGAAGGATGTGAACATGCCAAATACGTTGTGCTGATGGACCCTCTGGATGGATCCTCTAACATCGACGTTAACGTCTCCGTCGGGACAATTTTCTCGGTCTACCGCCGCATTACGCCGGTGGGCACCCCCGTTACCGAAGAAGATTTCCTGCAGCCCGGTAACCGGCAGGTCGCCGCGGGCTATGTGGTTTATGGTTCCTCGACGATGCTGGTTTATACCACCGGCTGCGGCGTCCACGCCTTTACCTATGACCCCTCTCTTGGCGTCTTCTGCCTGTGCCAGGAGCGCATGCGCTTCCCGGAAAAAGGCAATACCTACTCGATTAACGAAGGCAACTACATCAAGTTCCCGATGGGTGTGAAGAAGTACATCAAGTACTGTCAGGAAGAAGATAAAGAGACCCAGCGCCCGTATACCTCGCGCTATATCGGCTCTCTGGTGGCGGATTTCCACCGCAACCTGCTAAAAGGCGGGATCTATCTCTACCCGAGCACCGCCAGCCACCCGGACGGAAAACTGCGTCTGCTGTACGAGTGCAATCCGATGGCGTTTCTTGCGGAACAGGCTGGTGGCAAAGCCAGCGACGGAAAAGAGCGCATTCTGGATATCGTGCCGCATAGTCTGCACCAGCGCCGCTCTTTCTTCGTCGGCAACAACCATATGGTTGAAGACG
>OEPS010000056.1_pt1 | contig 42202 bp, 32 predicted proteins | sample 1539411 | NCBI WGS metagenome assembly OEPS01 (sample SAMN02671747, study PRJEB22543) | soil metagenome | biome: bacteria | place: China:Hunan Province, Lengshuijiang City | collected 2012-10-15 | depth 0.08m m
ATACCATGTGGTGGGTTTAAAATAATTAATTTAGGATAGATTTTAGAACCATATTGTTTACAATCGATAAGGTGAAACTCATCGTTGTCTGTTTTACAAATAACTAACTCATGTGTGTCATTTCTTAATGATGTAAATAAATCACATTTATATATTTCTAGATATGCCGGAGAGTCGATGTTAAAAATAATTCGTCCGTTAAATTCATTATCGCCTAATTGAAAGTTGACATAATATTCGCTTTCAATTGAAAAATGTAATTCATTTTTCATTATATATCCCATGTGTAATGATAGTTTTTTACTTGATATTGATTATTGGATCATATTTATGATAGCGCATTATTTCATGAATATATAATGAATTTTAAACTTTATTATGAATAAAAATAACTTAAAAAAGAAATTATTGGCGGAAGATCACAGGAGTTGAACCTGCCCGGGACCGCTGGCGGCCCCAACTGGATTTGAAGTCCAGCCACCTCACCGGAGATGACGATCTTCCGCGCCTCGATTGCTACATGGAGGCGGGCGCATTATAGCTACTTTCCTGCATTAACCACATACCCCAACGCACTTTTTTACTGTTAAAACTGGACTTTACAGAACCTTCTTAAACAATTCCTTGCAAAATCCGTGGCTTACACTTTCACACACTCTTCTGACCACCGGGATCACATAAAACAAGAAACGTAATTTGAATATGAGATATCGCAATTCCTCTTACGGCGCGGATAGTTTACAAAAGCTGTAACCGGTACCAGCCAGCGTCAGCGTTGAGAGAAGGGTGTGTTATGCAAGATCATATTTTGTCCGTCAAAGAGAAGATTGGCTACGGCATGGGCGATGCCGCAAGCCACATCATTTTCGATAACGTCATGTTGTATATGATGTTTTTCTATACCGACATTTTTGGTATCCCTGCCGGCTATGTCGGCACCATGTTCCTGCTGGCCCGCGCGCTGGATGCGATATCCGATCCATGCATGGGGCTGCTGGCCGACCGTACCCGTAGCCGCTGGGGAAAATTCCGTCCGTGGATCCTGTTTGGTGCAATTCCTTTCGGGCTCGTCTGCGTGCTGGCCTACAGCTCGCCGGACCTGAGCCATAACGGCAAGCTGATTTACGCCGCGGTCACCTACACCCTGCTAACCCTGCTCTATACCGTGGTCAATATCCCGTACTGCGCGCTGGGCGGGGTCATCACCGACAACCCAACGCAGCGCATCTCCCTGCAGTCCTGGCGCTTTGTGCTGGCGACGGCGGGCGGCATGCTCTCTACCGTTCTGATGATGCCGTTGGTGAATTTTATCGGCGGCGAAGACAAAGCCTTTGGCTTCCAGGGCGGCATCGCGGTGCTCTCGGTGGTTGCGTTCCTGATGCTGGCGTTTTGCTTCTTCACCACTAAGGAGCGCGTCGAAGCACCGCCGGGCACCACCTCGATGCGGGAAGACCTGCGCGATATCTGGCGTAACGATCAGTGGCGTGAGGTTGGTCTGCTGACCATCCTCAACATTCTCGCAGTTTGCGTTCGCGGCGGCGCGATGATGTACTACACCACCTGGATCATGGGATCCGCTGGTCTGTTCACCGCCTTCCTCACTACCTACTGCGTCGGCAACCTGATTGGCTCGGCGCTGGCGAAGCCGCTTACCGACTGGAAATGCAAAGTCAGCGTTTTCTGGTGGACCAACGCTATCCTGGCGGCGCTGAACGTGGCGATGTTCTTCGTGCCGATGGACGCCGAAATCACCATGTTCGCCTTTATCTTCGTAATTGGCGTGCTGCATCAGCTGGTGACGCCGATTCAGTGGGTGATGATGTCCGACACCGTCGACTATGGCGAATGGTGCAACGGCAAGCGCCTGACCGGTATTAGCTTTGCGGGCACCCTGTTTGTGCTCAAGCTGGGGCTGGCGCTGGGCGGCGCGCTGATTGGCTGGATGCTGGCGGGTGGCGGTTACGATGCCGCGGCTAAAGCCCAGAACAGCGTCACCATCACCATCATTATTTCACTATTCACCCTCGCTCCGGCGGTTTGTTACCTGCTGAGCGCGGTTATTGCGAAACGCTACTACACCCTGAAAACGCCGTTCCTGAAAAAGATGATGGCGGAACTGGCTCAGGGCGCGCGTCGCAACGAACACGACTTCACTTCAGCGCCGACAGGCAAAGAATTGCAAAACTAAGAGGAAGCTATTCATGAAAATCAGTGATGGAAACTGGCTTATTCAACCAGGGCTCAATCTGATCCAACCCGTGCAGGTCTATGAGGTTGAGCAGCAGGGTAACGAAATGGTGGTCTATGTGGCGTCTCGCGAAGTTCGTGAACGCGCCGCCCAGCTGGACGTTCCGCTATTTACCGTGCGCTTTTTCTCCCCGCAGGAAGGGGTGATCGGCGTACGCATGGAGCACTTCCAGGGCGCGTTGAACAACGGCCCGCATTACCCGCTGAACGTGCTGAAAGATGTGAACGTTGAAATTAACAACGGCGCTGAGTTTGCCGAACTGAAGAGCGGTAATCTGACCGCGCGCGTGACTAAAGGCGATTTCTGGTCGCTCGATTTCCTGCGCGACGGCGTGCGTATTACCGGCAGCCAGCTGAAAAACGACGGCTACGTTCAGGATACGAAAACGCATCGCAACTATATGTTCGAGCGTCTGGATCTCGGCGTCGGCGACACCGTTTACGGCCTTGGTGAGCGCTTTACCGCGCTGGTGCGTAACGGTCAGACGGTGGAAACCTGGAACGAAGACGGCGGTACCAGTACCGAGCAGTCGTATAAAAATATCCCGTTCTACCTGACCAACCGCGGCTACGGCGTGCTGGTGAATCATCCTGAGCGCGTCTCTTTCGAAATCGGCTCCGAGAAAGTCTCGAAGGTACAGTTCAGCGTCGAAGGTGAACACCTCGAGTACTTCGTCATTGACGGTCCGACCCCGAAAGAGGTGCTGAACCGCTATACCCGGTTTACTGGGCGCCCGGCGCTGCCGCCAGCCTGGTCTTTCGGCCTGTGGCTGACCACCTCGTTCACCACCAACTACGATGAAGCGACGGTTAACAGCTTTATTGACGGTATGGCAGAGCGCAACTTGCCGTTGCACGTGTTCCATTTCGACTGTTTCTGGATGAAAGCCTTCCAGTGGTGCGATTTTGAGTGGGATCCAGTGACCTTCCCTGACCCGGAAGGGATGATTAAACGCCTGAAAGAGAAAGGACTGAAGGTCTGTGTGTGGATCAACCCGTATATCGGCCAGCGTTCGCCGGTATTTAAAGAACTGCAGGAGAAAGGCTATCTGCTGAAACGTCCGGACGGTTCACTGTGGCAGTGGGATAAATGGCAGCCGGGACTGGCGATTTATGACTTCACTAATCCGCAAGCCTGCCAGTGGTACGCCGACAAACTGAAAGGCCTGGTGGCGATGGGCGTTGACTGTTTCAAGACCGACTTCGGCGAGCGTATTCCGACCGACGTGCGGTGGTTTGATGGCTCCGACCCGCAGAAAATGCACAACCACTACGCCTTCATCTATAACGAGCTGGTGTGGAATGTGCTGAAAGAGACCGTCGGCGAGAAAGAGGCGGTGCTTTTCGCCCGTTCCGCCTCGGTGGGTGCGCAGCAGTTCCCGGTTCACTGGGGCGGCGACTGCTACGCCAACTACGAATCGATGGCGGAAAGTCTGCGCGGCGGTCTGTCGATCGGCATGTCCGGCTTTGGGTTCTGGAGCCACGATATCGGCGGCTTCGAAAATACCGCGCCCGCTCATGTCTACAAGCGCTGGTGCGCCTTCGGCCTGCTGTCGAGCCATAGCCGTCTGCACGGCAGCAAATCCTATCGCGTGCCGTGGGCCTACGATGACGAGTCCTGCGACGTGGTGCGTCACTTCACGCAGCTGAAATGCCGCATGATGCCGTATCTGTACCGTCAGGCGGCGCTGGCCAGTGAGTTCGGTACGCCGATGCTACGTTCGATGATGCTGGAGTTCCCGCACGACCCGGCCTGCGACTATCTGGATCGGCAGTACATGCTGGGGGATTCTGTTCTGGTGGCGCCGGTGTTTAGCGAAGCGGGCGATGTGCAGTTCTGGCTGCCGGAAGGGCGCTGGACCCATCTGTGGCGCAATGACGAAGCCCAGGGCAGCCGCTGGCATAAGCAGAATCATGATGTGCTGAGCCTACCGGTGTACGTGCGTGACAACACCCTGCTGGCGTTGGGCAACAATGATCAGAAACCGGACTACGCGTGGAATGAAGGTACCGCCTTCCAGCTGTTTAGCCTGGACGATGGCCGCGAGGCGGTCTGCCAGGTGCCGGCAGCGGACGGTTCGGTGGTCTTTACCCTGAAGGCGAAGCGCCAGGGCAACGTCATCACCGTCAGCGGCGATGGCGAGGCCAGCGGCTGGACGCTGTGCCTGCGCAATATCCCACAGATTGCGGGCGTGCAGGGCGGTGCTCAGGCGGGCAGCGAGCTCGGTGTAGTGGTCAGCGCGCAGGGCAATGCGCTGACGATTACGCTGTAATCCCAGCCGTCCGTGGGGCGGTTTCCCGAACAAGGCGCTGCGGCTTCCCGGCTCGCGCTGCGCTTAGCCAGGCTACAGAACCACAGCCGTCTGTGGACGGGTAGCCCGGACAAGGCGCGTCAGGCGCCGCCTCCGGGAAATGTGCCGGGGCTGATGCATCGGCGCTGCGACTCCCCGGCTCGTGCTGCGCTTAGCCGGGCTACAGATCCACAGCCGTCTGCGGACGGGTAGCCCGGACAAGGCGCGTCAGGCGCCGCCTCCGGGAAATGTGCTGGGGCTGATGCATCGGCGCTGCGACTTCCCGGCTCGCGCTGTGCTTAGCCGGGCTACAGATCCACAGCCGTCTGCGGACGGGTAGCCCGGACAAGGCGCGTCAGGCGCCGCCTCCGGGAGGCAAGCGCAACCCAGCCTCAGGTAATCTCCCCCGGTGATGCGACTGTATGACCGGGGCTACAGGCTATGCCCTCTCCGTTTACGGAGAGGGTTTTTTATTCCATTTTATCTAAAAAAGTAACGTTCATTTCATTCTGGTGATTGAGCCCACAGACGCCAGCGCCGCCGGGTGATAGCGTAGTTTGCCGCTGAGAGGAGCCCGGAATGGATTTAGAAAACATCTTTCGTGACGTTAAGCTAAGCAAAACTGAAATGACCGTGCTGCGCTTTATTCAGAACGATCCTGAACAGTGCGTGCGCGAGGGGATCCGCGCGGTCGCGGAACACTGTTACAGCAACCCTTCCTCGCTGGTGCGGCTGGCGAAGAAACTGAAATTCAGCGGCTGGCTGGAGCTGGTCTATTTTATTAAATTCAATATCACCATGCCGAAACTCGATGTCACTAACGACATCGATTACATGAGCATTCAGCCGGTGGAGCGGATAACGCCGCTGCTGGAAAGCCTGCAACATCACCGCATTTTGATTCACGGTAGCGGCTTTTCGCAGCTAATCGCCCAGTATATCTACAATAAATTTTTGGTGACCGGGGTGAATGCCAGCCTGGCGCTGTGGCCGGATTACGAAATCCTCGAGCAGAAGAACGCCGCCAAATTTGATTCGATCTGGATTATTTCCAAATCCGGGCGCAGCAGTTCGGCGCTGAACTGGGTGAAGGCGCTGGAAGGGAAGGAGATTAATCTGGTCTGCTTTACCGGCGATTATCAAAGTCCGTTGGCGCAGGCGGCGGATACGGCGTTTATTATTCACGACCCGCAGAAATTCGATGATGATATTTACTGGAGCAACCCGTTTTTCGGCTACTGCATACTCGGTTTTGAGCGGCTGCTGAAGATGTGGTTTACACACACGGGGATCCCTGGAGGCGGCGCCTGACGCGCCTGTCCGGGCTACCGCCCCGCAGACGGCGGTGAGCCCGTAGCCCGATCAGCGTAGCGCCACCGGGAGGAAACAGCAGCAATGTCAGAGACGGAATATTCCCGGAGGCGGCGCCTGAGGCGCCTGTCCGGGCTACCGCCCCGCAGACGGCGGTGAACCCGTAGCCCGGTCAGCGCAGCGCCACCGGGAGAAGTGCGGTGGCGCGAGGGTGGGTTTATTGCCAGTCGGCGAACTGCTTATCGTCGAGATAGGCTTCCACCAGCGTTTTTGCCAGCGAATAAGACCCGACCAGCGGATGCGCTATCAGCGCCCGTACCGCCAGTGATTTATCCCGCTGCAGAATCGCCGCCACCGCCAGCCGTTCATACTCTTTCACGCTGGCGATCATGTTTTTCTGCGCCGTTGGCACATGCTTTGGCGTTACCGGCTTCAGGCCGTCTTTACTCAGGTCGCAGCTGATCTCAATTACATCGTCCGGGCGCAGGAAGTCCAGCGTGCCGTTATTGGGCATCGACACCACGATGCGCTTGGTAGTGGTGCTGTTGACCGCTTCCAGAATATCCAGCGCCACGCCCGCGTAGCCGCCAGTATCTGGCTCCTCGATAAACTGTTTTAAGGTTAACGGCTCGCGGGTATGGAATTTTTCCTGCTGCGACTCATTCTGCATATAGCTGTTTTCCCGGCGCAGATAGTGCTTCATCCAGATAGTAAACGCCGCTTCCGGGCTGGCTTTGACGTCAACGGTCTTCAGCTCTTCACGCATATCGTGATTGATGCGGGCAATCTGCTCGCCGCGGGTTTCTGTCGCGTTCTGAATCGCTTTTAAGGCCACTTCACGATAGTAGTAGTAGTAAAGATATTCATTCAGCAGCTGCTTATCGCACAGCTGAACCAGCTCCGGCGAGAAATACTGCATTGCCGTCTTGCGGTATAAATCAGGGCTGGCGATCAGGCGCTCGGTAACATCCTCGCCGCGCACGGTGAAGTGGGTAAACCAGGAGAAGTGGTTCAGCCCGTAGCATTCGACGCCGAGGTCGCGTTCGTCGCAGCCGAGGATCTCTGGCAGCTCGCGAATCAGCTCCGACGGCGCGTCGCAGATGCCGTACACCCGGCGCTTGAAGCCGGATTTAATAATCGCTTCGGTGACCAGCCCTGACGGGTTGGTGAAGTTAAACAGAATGGCGTCTTCGGCGGCGTGTTCTTCAATCAGGCGGCAGTAGTTGAGAATCGCCGGAATAGAACGCATCGCCATGGCGAAACCGCCTGCGCCGGTAGTCTCCTGGCCCAGGGTGTTGTGCTCGAGGGCGATACGCTCATCGCGGATCCGACTCTCATCGCCGCCCACCCGTAGGGTGGTTATCACATAGTGGCTATTTTTCAGCGCTGGCACCGGGTCGCTGGTTACGCTGAAGTGAATATCCGGGCGAATAGCATTAAACACATAGCGGGCGATCTCGCCGAATATCGCCAGGTTCTCAGCGGAGCTGTCGAGAAATACCACTTCCGTTAAACCAATGCGGTGTGCGTTATATGCCAGAGATTTCGCCAGGAATGCAGAGCGAACGCCGCCCCCGCCTAATACGGTTAATTTCATAAAAACTCCCAATTAATTTTCTGCTAGCCAGCTATCAACCCGGGAACGAACCTGTCCCACTTTGACGCCATAAATAACCTGAACTTCATTTCGATTGCGTACTACGCCATTTGCGCCGGTGCTTTTTAATATTGCATCGTCAACTAAATCCATATTATGGATAGCGACACGCAGGCGGGTGAAACAGTTGTCGACGGAAATAATGTTATCTTTACCGCCTAAGCCGTTGATAATTTCATTGGTCACCGACTGCGGTTCGCCCATTTTTTTACGGTAATCTGCCTTGCTATATAACTTCACGTTTTCATCATCTTCACGACCCGGTGTTTTGAGATTCAGCTTAACCACCAGGGTGCGGAAGATAACGTAGTAGACCGCGAACTGACCGATTCCGATGAGTACATAGCCTGGCCAGCGCGTCAGGGAAACCGGCAGCGGCAGGTTGTAAATCAGGAACTCAATCAGTCCGGAGGCGCCCCAGGGGCGAACGGTAAAGATATCGCAAATCGCCTGCGAGGCCGCGGTCAGGGTTGCATGGATAACCCACAGCAGCGGCGAAACGAACAGGAAAGTAAACTCAATTGGCTCGGTGATACCGGTGAGCATGGAGGTGATAATGGCCGGCAGCAGAATCGCTTTGGCCATCATTTTTTTCTCCGGTTTCGCCGTGTGGTAGAACGCCAGCGAGGCACCGGCAAGGCCGAAGATAGTGGTCATTCCCTGCTGTGAGAAGCGCAGCGCATCGTTCATCACCGGGGTAAGATCCGGGTGGCGCATATAGGCGAGGAAAATCGCCTGGGTGCCGGAAACGACCTGGCCGTCGACGTTCAGCGTGCCGCCGATTTGCGTGAGCTGGAACGGCGACCACACAAAATGGTGCAGACCGGTGGGGATGAGGAATTTTTCAAAGAAACCGTAGACGAAAACTCCCGCTACGCCTGCGTTTTTCATAAAGCCGGTCAGCGCCGTGATGCCGTGAGTCATAAACGGCCAGATCCAGGTAAAGGCGATGGCGTAGAAAATGACAACCGGCGTCATTGCCACCAGCGTCAGCTTGGCCCCGCCGTACATGGAGAGCGCGCCTGGCAGCTCAATGGTCGACACTTTGTTATGTACCCAGGCGATAGTGCAGCCGAGAATAATCCCGAGGAAGACTCCCATATCAACCACGACAAAGCCCAGCAGCTGAGTTTGCCCGGTGCCATAATATTCGTCGTTAATTTTTTCCGCGAGGCCGTTGGTATGCTCCAGCCAGGAGTGGTTGGCGCCAAGAAACATGATAAAACACATTACCGAAACCAGCGCGACTTCGGTTTTTTTATCTTTCGCCAGGCCATAGCTTATGCCGACGCAAAATAGTAATCCCAGGTTACCGAATAAAGGCCAGAAGGTATCGCCGAGGAGCTGTCCGAGCTGGTGTAAAAAACTGGTCTCCGAAATTAATGTTGGATTAGTTAAGACAGAGCTGAGTGCCAAAATTAAGCCGATGACCGGCAAGAACAATACTGCACCGATCATTGCTCTGGAGAATTTTTGCATATTCTCCAGAATACGTTGACGTATTACAGACATGGTCGTTCCTTTATTTTTGTAGGTTCAGGGACTTTAATTATTTTTTTAACTTCCAGTGTTTTTGTTATAGCAAGTCCATTATTTGAAAGGAACAGGTTGCGGGAAATAGGTACAAACAGCCGCTAAATGGCAACAGGTTTCATTGCGGTAATATGACCCTCATCCCACCCTCCCTCTGGAAGGAAGAGGGGGGCGCTCGGTGTGGGCATAAAACAGGGGCTTCAGAGGGCGGTTTCCTCTCCCTGGCGGGGAGAGGGTTAGGAGGAGGGGTAGTCAGGGGATCGTCGTCTCTGGAGCAGAAGGAGTCTGAGCGCTGATGACTTCCCCGTTACGCATCACCTGCGCAACCTGCTGTTTTTCCATATTGATGGCGCTAAGCTGCCCGTTGACGGTCGGCTTCAGCGGCGCATCCGCCAGCACGCTGCCGGTCGCCGTTAGCTGGAAATTTCCGTCGCCGGAAACCGGTAGAGCGGGCCAGCCCCACGCCTGCAAAATATTTAACGGTACGCCGCGACCGTTCAGGCTCAGGTTGACCAGACGCTGCGGGAGCTGCGATACCGCTGCGGTGGCTTCCAGGATCCCGCGTTCGGTAAAGGCGCTGAGTTCGTTAACGTTCACCGTAGAGGCATTGGCGCTCAACTTGAGCGACGGCCGGCGGACGTCAATACGATTAAAGGTCGCGGCGGCGGCGTTCAGCGTCGCGCTGCCGTTCCATATACCCCAACTGCGATCCTTCACCAGCTGCAGCTCGCCGCCGTAGCCGTCGAGAGCGGTGATCTGCCACGGGAACTCCGGTTCAACATCAATCACCAGGTTGCGGCTGGCGCTAAATTTCTTCAGGGTCAGGCTCTGTAACCATTCTGGCAGTTGTTCCATCCATAGCTGCTTCCAGTTGGCCGGCAACGTGTATTCCAGCCCGGCGAACGCGGCGTCATCTAGCACCAGGGCATGTCCGGCGCGTAACCAGTTGCCTGAAGTGCGCACCATGCCCCCTTCCCAGCGTGAGGTAAACTGGCGCAGCGCGATCCCCTGTGGTGAAAACCCGGCGTTGAGAATCGGATCGAGGAAATGCAGCGAGCCGTAGATAAACTCGTTGGCATTCATCGACAGCGTACCCTCCTGGCTTTGCCAGTCGCCGTGGCTGAGGGTGAGATTGCGTAGATTCAGGTCGAGGCTGGCAATCGCCCAGTCTGGCCCCTGCAGGCTGGCGTCGGTGACATCAAGGCGGCCAATCTCCAGTGAAGGCAGGGTAAGCAGCGGGGCGAAAAAGTCGGCGAGTGATTTATCGCTTTGCATGCGAATCTCGTTGAGGCGTAAATTATCGACCTGCCAGCCGCCGTCGGCGCTGCGTTTCGCCGTGCCGGTGAGCGTGCCGCGCGCAACATCCGCTCCAACAGTGGAAAGCGAGACCTCTCCATTATCAATATTCCCCTGAATCAGCACGTTGCTGGCTTCAATACCGTTGAGAGTCATCGACCCGGCGCTCATCTGAATCTGCGTTTTCTTACCGAGAACGTTGCCCGCTTCCGGCGCCCACGGGCTGACGCCGCCGGTGACGCGCTGAGCGCTGAGATCCCAGTCGCTCTCCGGGCTATTGAACGCCATATTGCGTAAGCGGAGACGGTCAGCGGCAAACGGTAGCGCAGCAGAGGAAGGAGAGAAGTTCAGCGTGCCGTCGCTGAGGACGATTTCATCAGCATGCAGCGGATCGCTGAACTGGCGGCTGCTAAAACCGATATCCACCGTTTTTGCGACCAGCGTGGCGGGTTTGCCGTCGCGGCCGAGGGTGACGTTTTGCAGCTGCAGGTGCATTGGCGAGGAGAAATTATGCTCCATCTTGTTAAAAGAGACCTTCCAGCCGGTATCCTCGCTAAGCCAGGCGCTGGCCTGGCGTCCACCCCACTGGGTTTGCAGCAGGAAATAAGCGGCAATAATCACTACCAGCAGGGCAATCAGCAGCCAGAGAATCAGCTTTCTGAGAAATTTCATGGTCTTCGATCCTGAGCGAGGCACATAGGGCTGTTATGCCCGAATTATGCGCAATCCTCAAGACAGGAATTGTGCAATGAGATGATGTGAGGTTGATGAGACTGATGCTCCGGCCAGCATCGTGCGGCCGGAGCGTAAGCGGCGATCAGTTTTTCTCTGGCGGGAAAATCAGATTCAGGACAATCGCCGTGATACCGCCAGCGGCGATACCGGAGGAGAGCAGATTCTTCAGCCAGTCAGGAGCGAACTGCAGGATCAGCGGCTGCTGGGAAACGCCAAGACCAACGGCCAGCGACAGGGCGATAATCAGGATCGCGCGGCGGTTCAGCGGCTCGCGGGAGACAATGCGCACGCCGGAAGCGGCGATGGTGCCAAACATCACCAGCGTCGCGCCGCCGAGCACCGGCTCAGGAATATGCTGCACGAAGCCGCTCACCGCCGGGAACAGGCCGAGCACGATCAGCATCAGCGCCACGATAAAACCAACATAGCGGCTGGCGACGCCGGTCAGCTGAATCACGCCGTTGTTCTGGCCGAAGCAGGAGTTCGGGAAGGTGTTGAATACCGCCGAGACAAATGAGTTCAGGCCGTTAGCCAGCACGCCGCCCTTCAGACGCTTCATATATAGCGGACCGGAAACCGGCTGCTCGGAGACGTCAGAGGTGGCGGTAATATCGCCGATAGTTTCCAGTGAGGTAATCATAAAGACCAGCATCAACGGCAGCAGCAGGTTCCAGTCGATGCCCAGCCCGTAGTAAAGCGGCGTGGGTACCATTATCAGGCTGCTTTCCGTCGGGGCGGTATTGGCCGGCAACATATCAAGCAACCATGCCGCCAGGTAGCCGGCCGCCATGGCGATAACCAGCGAAGCGATACGCAGATACGGATTGCGCTGACGGTTAAGGATAATAATCAGCCCCAGCACGATACCGGCCAACAGCAAGTTTTTCGGCGCGCCGAAGGTGTTGTCAGCCATCGCCGCATAGCCGCCGCCGATAGAGGTCAGGCCAACCTGAATTAGCGACAGGCCGATAATCATCACCACCACGCCGGATACCAGCGGAGTAATAATGCGGCGGGCGAGATGCAGGACGCGGGAGAGAACCATCTCCGTACAGCTGGCCAGCATCAGGGTGCCGAACAGCGCGGCCATCATGGTTGGGACGTCGGCACCGCCGGTTTTCAGCGCGGTACCGCCCATAATCAGCGGCGCGACGAAGTTAAAGCTGGTGCCCTGAATTGAGAGCAGACCTGAGCCGACCGGACCCCAGGCTTTGATTTGAATAATGGATGCCACACCGGAAGCGAACAGAGACATGCTGATGATATGTTGCGTATCCTGAGCCGGAAGGCCCAGCGCCTGGCAGATTAATAACGCCGGGGTGATGACCGCGACAAACATCGCCAGCAGGTGCTGGAAGGCGGCGAACAAGGTCTGCGGTAGCGGCGGGCGGTCTTCAAGGCGGTAGATTAATTCGCTGGTTTGCTTATGCGCAACCGGTTGCGCATTTTCTGACTCTGCGGTGTTAACGGACATCACAACAATCCCAAAGGTGGCAAAGCGGGGATTTTATCGGACTGTAGACCAAAAGCAAACGTTTGCCACTCTTTGGCGACAAATATTTATACCGGGAATAAGCGTCAAATATTTATTAACATTTTGTATGCTTGATCGCATCAATATCCCTACAAAATATCTTTTCCTGTCCTTTTTTCCGCACTTCTGCTTAAAATCCCTTCCCGATTACTCATGATGAGAAGCAATCGACACCGGGAAATATCGTCGCGTGTGAATGGATCATGCGCCTATAAGGAGCTCTTTTTTTATGTTTCATCTCGATACCTTATCGACGCTCGTTGCCGCAACTCTAGTGTTGCTACTGGGTAGAAAACTCGTTCAAACCGTCCCTTTCCTGAAGAAATACACCATTCCTGAGCCCGTTGCGGGCGGCCTGCTGGTGGCGCTGGCGCTGCTGGTGTTAAAGAAAAGCATGGATATCGAAATTGATTTCGATATGAGCCTGAAAGATCCGCTGATGCTGGCATTCTTCGCCACCATCGGCCTGAACGCTAACCTCGCCAGCCTGCGCTCCGGAGGAAAAGTGGTGGGGACGTTCCTGATTGTGGTGGTGGGGCTGCTGCTGCTGCAAAACGCCCTCGGTATCGGCATGGCGAAGCTGCTGGGCCTCGATCCGCTGATGGGGCTGCTGGCCGGTTCGATTACCCTGTCCGGTGGCCACGGTACCGGCGCGGCGTGGAGCAAATTGTTTGTTGAGCGTTATGGATTCGCCAACGCCACCGAAGTGGCAATGGCTTGCGCAACCTTCGGTCTCGTTCTTGGCGGCCTGATCGGCGGGCCAGTGGCGCGTTATCTGGTTAAGCACTCTTCTTCACCGGACGGTACGCCGGACGATCAGCTCGCGCCCAGCGCGTTTGAGAAGCCTGATATGGGGCGCATGATCACTTCCCTGGTGCTGATTGAGAGCATCGCGCTGATCGCTATCTGTTTGACCGTAGGTAAGGTCGTTGCGCAACTGTTAGCGGGAACCGTGTTCGAGCTGCCCACCTTCGTTTGTGTACTGTTTATCGGCGTGATCCTGAGTAACAGTCTGTCGGCGCTGGGGCTGTATCGCGTGTTCGATCGCGCGGTGTCGGTGCTGGGTAACGTCAGCCTGTCGCTGTTCCTGGCGATGGCGCTGATGAGCCTGAAGCTGTGGGAGCTGGCGTCGCTGGCGCTGCCGATGATTGCGATTCTGGCTGTGCAGACGGCAGCGATGGCGCTGTATGCGGTGTTTGTGACCTACCGGATGATGGGTAAAAACTACGATGCCGCGGTGCTGGCCGCCGGACACTGTGGTTTCGGACTTGGCGCGACGCCAACGGCGATCGCCAATATGCAGGCGATTACCGACCGTTTTGGTCCGTCGCACATGGCGTTTCTGGTGGTACCGATGGTGGGCGCGTTCTTTATCGATATCGTCAACGCGCTGGTGATTAAACTGTATATGCTGCTGCCGGTGTTTGGCTCATAAAAACCGGAGGCGGTGGATATCTCCGGAAAATCCCCCGGTGGCGCTGCGCTTATCGGGGCTACAGGTCCGTGCTGTTTGGGGTTTTGTCGCCCGGGTAAGGCGTGTACGCCGCAACCCGGGGATACCCCGGGATTCATGCATCGGCGCGGCTTCTCCCCGGCTTGCGTTGCGCTACGGGGTTGTGCGGTCTGCAGGCTGTAGCCCGGCTAAGGCGTTTACGCCGCAAGCCGGGAATACCTCCACAATCTTACGCCTCGTCGTGCTCTTCCCACGCCAGCGCGCGTTTCACCGCTTTTTTCCAGCCGCTGTAGCGATAGTTACGCTCGGTGGTTTCAATTCCCGGACGGAACTCGCGCTCGATAACCGCTTTCTCCTGTAGCTCATCCAGATTCTGCCAGAAGCCCACTGCCAGACCGGCCAGATAGGCCGCGCCAAGCGCGGTGACTTCGCGCACTTCCGGGCGCTCCACGCGGGTGCCGAGAATATCGGACTGGAACTGCATCAGGAAGTTGTTGGCTACCGCGCCGCCGTCAACGCGCAGGGCGTGCAGACGGATCCCGGAGTCAGCCTGCATCGCTTCCAGCACATCGCGGGTCTGATAGGCAATCGACTCCAGAGTGGCGCGGATAATATGGTTGGAGTTCACGCCGCGGGTCAGGCCGAAGATTGCGCCGCGGGCATACGGATCCCAGTAAGGCGCGCCAAGACCGGTAAACGCCGGAACCACGTACACGCCGTTGGTATCCTTCACTTTGGTGGCGAAATATTCGGAGTCGAACGCGTCGCTAATTAACTTCATCTCATCGCGCAGCCACTGGATGGAGGCGCCAGCCATAAACACCGCGCCTTCCAGCGCATAGTTTACTTCGCCGCGCGGACCGCAGGCGATAGTCGTCAGCAGGCCGTGGGTTGACGCCACCGCTTTCTCGCCGGTATTCATCAGCATAAAGCAGCCGGTACCGTAGGTGTTTTTCGCCATACCCTCTTTGACGCACAGCTGGCCAAACAGCGCCGCCTGCTGGTCGCCCGCGATGCCGGCGATCGGAATACGGGTACCGCCTTTACCGCCGATGTTGGTCTGGCCGTACACTTCGGAAGATTTACGTACTTCCGGCAGCATGGCGCGTGGGATATCCAGCGCGTCGAGCATTTTGTCATCCCAGTCCAGCTCGTGGATATTGAACAGCATGGTACGCGAGGCGTTGGTATAGTCGGTAACGTGAACGCGTCCCTGGGTCATTTTCCAGATAAGCCAGGTATCCACGGTGCCGAACAGCAGCTCGCCGCGTTTAGCGCGTTCACGCGCGCCTTCAACGTGGTCAAGGATCCACTTCACTTTGGTACCGGAGAAGTACGGGTCAACGACGAGGCCGGTGGCCTTACGAATGTACTCTTCCATGCCGTCGCGCTTGAGCTGCTCGCAGATCTCGGCGGTACGGCGGCACTGCCAGACGATAGCGTTGTAAATCGGCTTGCCGGTTTCACGCTCCCACACGATGGCGGTTTCACGTTGGTTGGTGATGCCGATTGCCGCGATTTCATCGGAGCTGATATCGGCTTTCGCCAGCACTTCGACCAGCGTGGAGCTTTGCGATGCCCAGATCTCCATCGGGTCGTGCTCAACCCAGCCCGGGCGCGGATAAATTTGTTCGAATTCTCGCTGAGAGACGCTGATGATATTGGCATCGTGATCCATTACAACGGCGCGGGAACTGGTGGTGCCCTGGTCGAGCGCTACGATATATTTTTTGTCGGTCATAGGATGAGTCCCGTAGTCAAATTACAGCGAAGCTTTGTGTTGCGTCGAAGAGGGGGATGACGCCTCTTTCTCTTCGACAACGCAGATGTCGCAAGGCAGGTGGCGGCCAATCAGCTTGCGGTAGCAGAATGCGCCCAGCGCAGCACCGACGATTGGCGCACACAGCGGCACCAGGAAATAAGGAATATCTTTGCCGCCGGTAAAGGCGACGTCGCCCCAGCCTGCCAGCCAGGCAAAGGCTTTAGGTCCGATATCACGCGCCGGGTTCATGGCAAAGCCGGTCAGCGGGCCCATAGATGCGCCGATAACGGCGATCAGCAGACCAATCAGCAGCGGCGCCAGCGGGCCACGCGGCACACCGTTGCCATCGTCGGTCAGCGCCAGAATGACGCCCATCAGGATAGCGGTAATCACCATTTCTACCGCGAAGGCCTGCACAAAATTGATATGCGGGTTCGGGTAAGTAGAGAAAATACCTGCCAGCTCAAGACTTTCGACGCTACCGCGCACCATATTGTGGGTATGTTCGAAATCGAAGAAAAGATTGTAATAAAGCCCGTAAACTAAAGCCGCAGCGCAAAAGGCGCCAGCGAATTGCGCAATAATAAAAGGAACAACTTTACGACCGTCGAAGCAGGCGAACAGCCATAATGCTATGGTAACCGCCGGGTTAAGGTGCGCACCGGAAACCCCTGCGGTCAGGTAAATCGCCATAGCGACGCCCAGGCCCCAGATAATGCTGATTTCCCATTGACCGAAGCTGGCTCCCGCGACCTTGAGCGCAGCGACGCACCCAACGCCGAAAAAGATCAACAACCCGGTACCGAGGAACTCTGCGATGCACTGGCCTTTTAGTGTTGATGTTTGGCTCATAATCGAATCCTGAAGCGTAATGATGATTATTGTATGTGTGAAGGTCGCAGGCGACCACGCTGCCATGTAGGCATAGTGTTAATTTATCGTTAACGAACAAAAACGAGAAATATCGAAATTAAAATGTGTGTACTGCGTCAAGAAAATGAGCGTTTTCGCGTAATAAACGCGTTTTTGGTCATTTGCGGGAGCGTTTCACCGCTCATTTTTTTAACGTGTGGATTAACAATTACGAAAAAGTACCGGGTAAAAGCGGCGAACGGACCAGGTAAAGGCTGAAAAGTGTTGCAAACCGCAATCTACGCGGGTTGTCGCTGGACAGGGGCGGCGGGGCTTCATACAATCGACTACATCACCACTGTAGTGCGCTAATTTTCGTTAAGGCGTCACGCGTATACGAAACGGACGGTTTCTATCAACGCCTTGCAAGTTCAGGAGAGGTATGACGATGTCATTAGAAGTTTTTGAGAAATTAGAATCTAAAGTTCAGCAGGCGATTGATACCATCACTCTGTTACAGATGGAAATCGAAGAGCTGAAAGAAAAGAACAACACGCTGGCGCAGGAAGTACAGAGCGCCCAGCATAGCCGTGAAGAGCTTGAGCGTGAAAACGGTCAGCTGAAAGAACAGCAGCAGGGCTGGCAGGATCGTCTGCAGGCGCTGCTGGGCCGCATGGAAGAAGTCTAAAGCTTCCCGCCCTCTCCCTTCCGGGAGGGGGCAAACTCCCCCCGTTATATATACTCACAAGTTATAGCCAATCTTTTTTTATTCTTTAATCATTGGTTCGCTTTCTGGCACGCTTAATCCATCACAACATGACATTAAAGAGAGCGGTGCGATGAATAAGTGGGGCGTGGGGTTAACTCTGTTGCTGGCATCCGCCAGCGTTCTGGCAAAAGACATTCAGCTATTAAACGTTTCTTACGATCCGACGCGCGAGCTGTACGAACAGTACAACAAAGCGTTTAGCGCGCACTGGAAGCAAGAAACCGGCGACAATGTGGTAATTCGTCAGTCACACGGCGGATCCGGTAAACAGGCGACTTCGGTAATCAACGGCATTGAAGCCGATGTGGTCACCCTGGCGCTGGCTTATGACGTCGATGCGATTGCCGAGCGTGGCCGAATCGACAAAAACTGGCTGAAGCGTCTGCCGGATAACTCCGCGCCGTATACCTCAACTATCGTGTTCCTCGTGCGCAAAGGCAACCCGAAGCAGATTCATGACTGGAATGATCTGGTTAAACCCGGTGTGTCAGTGATTACCCCGAACCCGAAAAGCTCCGGCGGCGCGCGCTGGAACTATCTGGCGGCCTGGGGCTACGCTCTGCATCAGAACAACGGCGACCAGGCCAAGGCCCAGGAGTTCGTGAAGGCGCTGTTTAAGAACGTTGAAGTGCTGGATTCCGGCGCCCGTGGCGCCACCAACACCTTTGTAGAACGCGGAATTGGCGATGTGCTGATCGCCTGGGAAAACGAAGCCCTGCTGGCGACCAATGAGCTGGGTAAAGATAAGTTCGAAATCGTGACCCCGAGCGAATCAATTCTGGCCGAGCCGACCGTTTCCGTGGTTGATAAAGTGGTCGATAAAAAGGGGACCCGCCAGGTCGCGGAAGCGTACCTGAAGTATCTCTACTCGCCGGAAGGCCAGGAGATTGCGGCGAAGAACTTCTATCGTCCGCGCGATCCTGAAATCGCGAAAAAATACGCGGATGAGTTCCCGAAACTGAAGCTGTTCACCATCGATGACGTGTTTGGCGGCTGGACTAAGGCGCAGAAAGAGCACTTCTCTAACGGCGGCACCTTCGACCAGATTAACCAGCGTTAAATCGCCTCTCCTTTATCCCCGCTCGCGCTGCGCTGAGCGGGGCTACAGGTTTCCAGCCGTCTGCGGACTGGTCGCCCGGACAAGGCGCGTTAAGCGCCGCCTCCGGGAAACTCACCGTACCTCTTCCTGTTTTCATTTCGTCATCAAACTGCGTTACTCTTCCGTTTCCGGCTGAGACAGGAAGGAATAATGCGAAGAGTACAATACCTTTTATTAGCGTTGCTGGTGGCGGCTGTGGCGGCGATCGCCGGCGGCTACTACTGGCTTCATTCCGGCAACCGCGACGCGTTGCGTAAAATTGTTCTACAACAGTGCATTCCCAATCAACAGCAGAATCATAATCCCGCGCCCTGTGCGGAAGTGAACCTTAAGGGCGGCTATGTGCTGTTTAAAGACCGCAATGGTCCGCTGCAGTATCTGCTGATGCCGACTTACCGCATTAACGGTACCGAAAGCCCGCTGCTGCTGGAGCCTCAGACGCCTGACTTCTTCTGGCAGGCCTGGCAGGGGCGCGCCATCATGAGCCAGCAGCATGGTTCCACCGTGGCGGATGACGCGGTCTCGCTGGCCATCAACTCGCGCAGCGGACGCACGCAAAATCATTTCCATATTCATATCTCCTGCCTGCGGCCCGATATTCGTACGCAGCTGGATAACGAAGCCGCCGCCATTAGCAGCCGCTGGTTGCCGCTGCCCGGTGGGCTCATGGGCCACGAATACCTGGCGCGCCGCGTAACCGAAACGGAGCTGGCGCAGCGCAGCCCGTTCCTGATGCTGGCTGAAGAGGTGCCGGAAGCGCGCGAGCATATGGGCCGTTTTGCGCTGGCGATGGCGAAGCAGAGCGACGGCTCGCTGGTGCTGCTGGCGACCGAGCGTAACCTGCTGACTCTCAATCGCGCATCGGCGGAAGAGATTCAGGACCATAGCTGCGCCATTCTGGCATCCCGTTAATTTTCTACACGCGCCTCCCATTTATTATCTTATTGATTCTTATCCCGGTTTAAAGCCGGGACCGGGTGGCGTACAAAAAAATATGTGAAATCGATCAAAAGATATAAAGGTATACCTTTATATCTTTTTGTCAGTCGTTACACTCTCTTCATCGCCTCCATAAATTTTCTGGCGGCGGCTTATATATAAAAACGTTTTTATTTCATGTAGTGACATCATTAATTGTTCACCCTATTTGCGCTGTTAAACGTAAAGGAATATCAACATGAAACTTTCTATTGTGGAAAAGATCGGCTTCGGCGCAGGGGACATGGCGATAAACGTTGTGATTATCGCCATGCAGCTGCTGCTCGCCTATTTCTATACCGATATCTACGGCCTGAGCGCCGCTGATGTTGGCGTACTGTTCGTGGTTGTGCGGATGATCGATGCGATTATCGATCCGGCCATGGGCGTTCTTACCGATAAGCTGAATACGCGCTGGGGACGTTATCGCCCGTGGCTGTTGTGGTTTGCAATCCCTTTTGGCTTCGCCGTTTATTTGATGTTTATCACGCCTGATATGGCTTATATGGCCAAGCTGGCATGGGCCTATGGCACCTATATTCTGATGACCCTGGTCTATACCGCGATAACCATTCCTTATATTTCGATGATTGGCGTAATCACCAGCGACCCCGTCGAGCGCTTAAGCGCAAACGGCTATCGCTTTGTGATGACTAAGATTGCCGCTTTTCTGGTGACTATCGTTGTGCCGATGCTCGCCGTCTGGCTGGGGCAGGGCAACAAGGCGCTGGGCTACCAGTTTTCAATGGGTCTGATGGGCGCGATGGGCGCCGTGTTGTTTATCTTCTGTTTTCTCACCACGCGTGAACGCAGCGAGCCGGAAATTACCTCGCTCTCGGTGGGGAAGCAGTTTAAGTATCTGTTACGTAACGATCAGTGGATTATTCTCGGCGTTGTTATTTTACTGCTGATGTGCGGTTATGTTATTCGCGGTTCCGTCGCGGCTTATTATGCTAAGTATTATCTGAACGGTGGCGATAGCCTGATTTCACCCTTCCTGACCACCGGCGTCATCGCTTCTATTCTGGCGATGATCGCCACCACATGGATAACCAAGTTCTGGGATAAAATTAAGATGTTCCGCTACACCCAGATTATTACTTTTATCCTGAGCGCACTGATGTATTTCTCCGTCGGGCGTGAAAACCTTGTCCTGGCGTTTGCGTTCTATTTTCTTATTAATTTCTTCTGCGATATGCAAATGCCGGTGTTCTGGTCCTCTATCGCTGAAGCGGTAGATTACGGAGAAAAGAAAACCGGGCTGCGCGTTTCCGGACTCGCGTTTGGCGGCATCCTCTTCTTCCAGAAGTTTGGTATGGGCATCGCGGGAGGCATTCTGGGATTTCTGCTGAGTCACTTTGGCTATCAGGCCGATGTTGAACAGAGCGCACGTTCTCTCACCGGCATTGCGCTGATGATGACGCTCATTCCTGCCCTGTTCCACCTTGCGGTGGGGCTGCTAATGAAAAAATATCTGATTAATAACGAGTATTACCGTGATATTCAGCTCGCCCTTGCGCAGAAAAAGGCATAAGGAGGCGCAAATGGACACCATTAATAAAGTTTGGGTTATCGGTGATGCTTCCGTTGACCTGGTGCCGGAAAAACAAAATAGCTACCTGAAATGTCCCGGTGGAGCATCGGCCAACGTGGGAGTGTGCGTGGCCAGGCTGGGCGGAGAATGCGGTTTTATCGGCTGTCTTGGCGACGATGATGCCGGGCGTTTTCTGCGCCAGGTATTCCAGGACAATGGCGTAGATGTCTCATTTCTAAGGCTGGACGCGAGCCTGACCAGCGCGGTGCTGATCGTTAATCTGACGGCTGACGGGGAGCGCAGCTTTACCTATCTGGTGCATCCGGGAGCCGATACCTACGTTTCGCCGCAGGATCTACCGCCGTTCAGAAAACACGAATGGTTTTACTTTAGTTCGATAGGCCTCACCGACAGCCCCGCCCGCGAGGCGTGCCTTGAAGGGGCGAGACGCATGCGTGAGGCCGGCGGCTACGTTCTTTTTGACGTCAACTTACGCAGCAAGATGTGGCGCGATGCTACGGAGATCCCTGATCTGATAGCCCGCTCTGCCGCGCTTGCCTCTATCTGCAAAGTCTCAGCAGATGAGCTGTGTCAGCTGAGCGGCGCCAGCCGCTGGCAGGATGCGCGTTATTACCTGCGCGATCTTGGCTGTGAGACCACCATTATTTCTCTGGGTGCCGATGGCGCGCTGCTCATTACCGCCGAGGGGGAGTCCCTTTTTCCTGCTCCGCGCGTTGACGTCGTCGATACCACCGGAGCAGGCGATGCCTTTGTTGGCGGCCTGCTGTTCACGCTTTCCCGCGCAAACGGCTGGTCTCATGACCTGCTGGCGGAGGCTATCGGTAATGCTAACGCCTGCGGTGCGATGGCGGTGACGGCAAAAGGCGCGATGACGGCCCTGCCGTTTCCCGACCAGCTAAACACTTTTCTGGCCAGCCATTCGCTGGCACAAGCTATGACCATGAAATAAGGAGTCATCATGCACGTTGATCAAAACAAAATACTGGGATGCCTGGTTGGCGCCGCCGCCGCGGACGCGATGGGAGCGGCAACGGAAGTTCGGACTCAGCAGCAAATTAAAGACTATTTTGGCGGCTGGGTGACGACCTTTCAAAAACCGCCGGCGGATACGTTTGGCCGCTGCAATGAAGCGGGCATGTGCACTGATGATTTTATTCAGGCTAAGTACATTATGGACGCGCTGCTGCGCCATCAGCGCCAGGTCAGCGACGAAGCGATGCGCGAGGCGTTCCAGCAGTGGCTGGATTATCCTTACTACGCCAACTTTACCGGTCCGACGACGCGCGCGGCGATGAAAGCGATCTTCAATGACAACCGCGCCTCTTTGCAGGGCGAGCTGGAGGGTGAAAAACAGTCGGTACAGATTATTAATAAAGGAAACGCGGAAGCCACAAATGGCGCGGCGATGAAGATTTGGCCAGCGGCGGTGCTGCATCCCGGCGATATCGACGCGGCAATTGAATGTGCGCTGCAGATTTGCCGCTTTACGCACAACAATGTGCTGGCGATGTCCGGTGCGGCGGCGATGGCCGCGGCAACCAGCGAGGCGTTAAGATCGCAGACCAATGCAGACAGCATTATTGCCGCCGGTGTTTACGGCGCTCAAAAGGGCTATCTGCTGGCGCAGGAGCAAGGGGCGATGATGGTTGCAGGCCCTTCCGTTGCCCGGCGCATTGAGCTGGCGGTGGAGATCGGTAAACGTCATCGCCATTGGGAAACCGCGGTAGTGGAAATCGCCGATATTATTGGTTCCGGGCTGCACGTAAGTGAAGCAGTGCCTGCGGCCTTCGGTCTGTTCGCGTGTTGTCCGAATTCTGCCGTAGATGCTATTATCTCCGGCGTTAATATCGGCAATGATACTGATACTGTCGCCACCATGGTTGGGGCGATGTCCGGCGCATTTCATGGCGCGGATGCTTTCCCCGCCGATTATTTAACGACCGTGGATCGTATGAATCATTTCGATTTGGCAGAACTGGCCAGGCAAATCGCAGGGTAGCGAATTCACCCTGCCGGGGACGGTGAAACGTCCCCTGCTGGCGAAGACGTGAGGTGCGCAGTTTGCAGGTTGATAAAACGAGCTTTACTCCGCTTTATAAGCAACTATTTTTTATCATCTGTCAGCAGATCCAAAACGGGTCTTTGCCTTTAGGCAGCCAGCTGCCGACGCAAAAAGAGGTCGCCAGAGCCTACAACGTCTCGCTGATTGTGGTTAAGCAGGCCTGGAGCGAATTAATCAATGCCGGCATTATTTCGTCCCAGCGCGGAAGCGGCTCGGTAGTATGTTCCGTGCCGGAAGGCGTGAGCTATGGCCATACGTTTCGCGGAATCACCAGCGATCTTCAGGATGCCAGCGTCGAGATAGAGAACCGTATTCTGGAAATCGCTCCGCGCCGCGCGCGTGATGCTCAGGCAGATGGCTTGAGCCTTCCTGCCCATCATCATTATCTTTATATCTCGCGTATTCGTTGCCTGAATAACCGCCCGTTCAACCATGAAAAAATATATCTCGATCTTAGCTTCTTTCCCGGCCTGGAACTGACCCCGCGGGCGCTGGAACATACGTCGCTTTATTCATTATTAAACGTTACAAGCGACTCGGCGATTGAAAAAGTTGAGGCGATTTTACCTTCCCCCGAGCTGTGTGAAAAACTGCAGATTGCTGAGAATAAACCGCTATTATCCGTCGCCAGACAGACGTTTCAAGCCGGACACGATAGCCCTTTTGAATATTGCCGTTATTACGTGTTGTCTGAATACTTTGGTGAGATCCATTATCACTAATCTGCCTGTATCCATCCCGTAATAACCCCACCATTTATGGCGTTTACCTGCCCGACAGCCCATCGTATTCTTGCTGAAAAAAACAACAGGAGACAGGTATGTCGCTCTGGTTTTCTCACCCTCTGTTCCTCCCTTCCATCATCGTTGGTATCACCATCCTTCTCTGGGCGACCTCGCTACTGCCGGAGTTTATGACCGCGCTGCTGTTTTTTGCCGCAGCAATGATTGCCAAAATCGCGCCGCCGGAGGTGATTTTTGGCGGCTTTGCTTCCTCGGCCTTCTGGCTGGTGTTCAGCGGTTTTGTGCTGGGGATAGCGATACGTAAAACCGGGCTGGCGGACAGGGCGGCGAGGTCGCTTTCGTCGCGGCTGACCGACTCCTGGCCGCTGATGGTTGGCAGCGTAGTGCTGCTTAGCTATGCCTTAGCTTTCGTTATGCCCTCCAATATGGGGCGCATCGCGCTGCTGATGCCGATTGTGGCGGCAATGGCCAGGCGTGCCGGCATTGAAGAGGGGACGCGCCCGTGGTTTGGCCTGGCTCTGGCGGTCGGATTCGGCACCTTCCAGCTGTCAGCCACCATTCTGCCGGCGAACGTCCCGAATCTGGTAATGAGCGGCGCGGCGGAAGGTTCATACGGCATCCATCTGAACTATGTGCCCTATTTACTGCTGCATACGCCGGTGCTCGGCTGGCTAAAAGGGGCGGTGCTGATTGCATTAATATGCTGGCTTTTTCCCGGAAAACCGCATCCGCCGCGCGACATGACGCCGCTGCCGCCGATGACCCACGATGAGAAGCGCCTGGCGTGGCTGCTGGCGGTAGTGCTGACGCTGTGGGTGACCGAAAGCTGGCACGGCGTGGGACCTGCCTGGACCGGGCTGGCGGCAGCGGTGATAACGCTACTGCCGCGGGTCGGTTTTATTAACGGCGAAGAGTTTTCCAGCGGCGTGAATATTCGTACCTGCATTTACGTCGCCGGGATTCTGGGGCTGGCGATCACCGTCACCCAGACCGGTATCGGCGATGTTGTGGGGAATGCGCTGCTGCAGATTATGCCGCTGGATAAAGAGAGCCCGTTTACCAGCTTCCTTGCGCTGACGGGTATTACCAGCGCGCTCAACTTTATCATGACCGCTAACGGCGTTCCGGCGCTGTATACCACATTCGCCCAGAGCTTCTCTGACGCGACCGGTTTCCCGCTGCTGAGCGTGATTATGATACAGGTGCTGGGATACTCCACGCCGCTGCTGCCGTATCAGGCTTCACCGATTGTGGTGGCGATGGGGCTGGGGAAAGTACCTGCGCGGGCGGGAATGCTGCTGTGTATCGCGCTGGCGGCGGTGAGCTATTTAATTTTGCTGCCGCTGGACTACCTGTGGTATCAGGCGTTGGGGAAACTGTAGCGGTGTAAAAAACCCGGCTTGCGCTGCGCTGAGCCGGGCTACAAATATTGCAGATTTCTGGTCAGTAGCCCCGGTAAGCGAAGGGCGACCGGGGAAAGACCCTGCGCGAATTACGCGTTTTTCGCGGCTTCTGCTGCTTTAACGATCACCGCGAAAGCATCTGCTTTCAGGGATGCGCCGCCAACCAGCGCGCCGTCGATGTCCGGCTGGGTGAACAGCTCCGCTGCGTTGCCCGCATTAACGGAACCGCCGTACTGAATAATCACTTGCTCAGCCACTTTCGCATCGGCTTTAGCGATGTGATCGCGAATGAATTTATGCACCGCCTGAGCCTGAGCCGGGGTAGCAGATTTGCCGGTACCGATCGCCCATACTGGCTCGTAAGCGATAACCGCGCCTTCGAATGCCGCTGCGCCCTGAGTTTTCAGAACCGCGTCAATTTGGCGTGCGCACACTTCTTCAGTTTTGCCCGCTTCGTTTTCTGCTTCGGTTTCACCGATGCACAGAACCGGGATCAGGCCCTGCTCTTTCAGGACCGCGAATTTCTTCGCGATGAGCTCGTCGGACTCTTTGTGGTAGGTACGACGCTCGGAGTGGCCGATGATGATGTACTGAGCACCGATGTCTTTCAGCATTTCAGCAGAGGTTTCGCCAGTGAATGCGCCGGACAGGTTCAGGTCAACGTTCTGCGCGCCCAAGTGAATGTGGCTGCCCGCAGCGGCTTGTTTAGCCAGATCGATATACATTTCAGGCGGAGCAATGGCAACTGCACAGCCGGTTACGCCAGCCAGTTCGGTACGCAGGTTCGCGACCAGTTCGTTTACCATGTGGCGGCTGCCGTTCAGTTTCCAGTTACCCATCACTAAAGGATGTCGCATTTTTATTCTCCACGCTTCAAAGCGAATTAAGGAATATAGCCGCCCCCGAGGGCAGCATGGTCTGTGAAACAGTATAGAGATTCATCACTGGAAAGGCTTTGCTTTTTGTCATTTATTGTTGTTTTCCAGCGTTTCAGATAGCGTCAGCTTAATCGGTTCAACAGCGAAGGTCAGCCCCTTTTCGCCGTTGTCCGCTACCACATAGCGCACTGCGCCTTCGGTTTCGCTAAAGTAACGTTTACCTTTTCCGGCGGTGAGCAGCTTTTGCAGCTTTTGCTGGCTTTGGGCCAGGCTCAGCGTTGGCACGAAAGCGCGCATCACGGCGCTCATATACTCCTGAGCCCTGGCCTTCGCCGCTTTCTGCTGCGGCCCCTGAATCGGTAGCCAGGTTATCTGCATCGATTTAATTTTTAGCGTTCCACGTTCAAGTGCGGTAGAGGCGTAGAGGTTCTCATTGATCTTCGTCGCCGCGCGGGTCAGGTTCGCCTGGTCTTTACTGGAAACTATGGAGCGGAATTCATTGAGCGAAAGCTTCGGGTTATCTGTATTGAACTTTTCCCGAAATTGGCTGATAGAAATATCAAAGACCGGCGCGCCGGAGAGAAGATAGGGTGCCGTAGCGTTGGACTCAGAATCTGCGGACAACGCCTTTTGGCCAGCGGATAACGCCGCCAGCCCAATTAAACATAGAGTTGCCCACTTCTTCATGCCCGTCTTTCCTTTTTTTTGTCTGCTGACGATTAAAACGAGAACCGTCACGCTTGTCAAAAAGTGACGCCTTCAGGGTAAACTACGCCGGTGATGATGATAAGGAATAAAACATGACCCTACAGCAGTGGCTATTCTCAATTAAAGGGCGGATTGGACGTCGTGACTTCTGGATCTGGATCGCCATCTGGATAATGACCATGAGCGCGCTGTTCACGCTGGCTGGCAGCAATCTTCTTAATTTGCAGACCGCGGCTTTTATTCTGGTGTGTCTGCTGTGGCCCACGGCGGCGGTGACCGTTAAACGCCTGCACGATCGGGGTAAATCCGGCCTCTGGGCGCTGCTGATGATTCTGGCGTGGATGCTATTAGCGGGCAACTGGTCGATGCTGCCCGGCGTCTGGCAGTGGGGCGTCGGGCGATTTATACCGACGCTGATTATCGTCATGATGCTTATCGACCTGGGAGCGTTTGTCGGCACCCAGGGCGCAAATAAGTTCGGTAAAGAGACGCTGGATGTACGCTGGAAAGCGGAGTCCTGATTACCAGTAGTGCTCGGCGGTCATGTGACCCGGACGGCGACGCAGGTGCTTGGTCATCTGCCGGGTCTCTTTCAGCAGCTGCTGAGTGTCGCGTACCATTTGCGGATTACCGCACAGCATAACGTGGCTGCTCTCGGCGTTCATCGGCAAGCCGACGGCCTCTTCCAGCGCGCCGGTCTCAATCAGGAACGGGATGCGCCCCGTGAGCATACCAGGGACGCTTTCCCGGCTGACGACCGACTGGATGCGCAGTTTGCCCGCATAACGTTGTTCCAGCGCCTGCATTTGCGGCAGATAGCTGAGATCGGCGGCATAGCGTGCGGCGTGTACCAGCACCAGATTTTTAAAGCGTTCCAGGTCTTTTCCTTCTTCCAGAATCGACAGGTACGGGCCAATCGCCGTGCCGGTAGCGAGCATCCACAGCGTGTCGCAATCCGGTACTTCTTCCAGTACGAAGAAACCGGCGGCTTCGCTGACAATCTGCACTTCATCGCCTGGCTTTAGAGCTGCCAGCCGCGGGCTGAGTTTACCCTCAGGAACCGTCACCAGGTAGAACTCAAGATCGGGATTGCCGGGGGCGTTAACGTAGGAATAGGCGCGCTGCACGCGTTCGCCGTCAACGTCGAGGCCCAGTTTGGCAAACTGCCCTGCGGTGAACGGCTCAACCGGTGCGTGAACGGTGAGGCTAAACAGTGCATCCGTCCAGTTTTGAACTTTTACGACTTTGCCTGTAACCCAGTTTGCCATAGCATCTCTCCTCTCAATCTCGTTAGCGTATATTCACCGCGACGAGAGAAGATTTCCAGCCCGAAAAGGCTGGAAAGCTCTATTTAACAAATGTTTTACAGGATGTGCTGCTGGATATCCGGGTCTTTGCGATCGAGATAATGAATCGACTGAATACGGCGGATGGTGCGGGATTTGCCGCGGATCAGCAGCGTTTCGGTGGTGGCCATATTGCCTTTACGGGTGATACCGTCCAGCAGATCGCCTTTGGTGATGCCGGTCGCTGAGAAAACGACGTTGTCGCTGCGCGCCATATCGTCCAGACGCAGCACTTTTCCTGCTTCAATACCCATTGCCTTGCAGCGTGCCAGCTCGTTTTCGCCGATGCGGCGGTTCTCTTCGCTGTCGCCCTTAACGTGGTGACGCGCCAGCAGACGGCCGTTCATATCGCCGTCCAGCGCGCGGATTACGGCCGCGGAAACGACGCCTTCCGGCGCGCCGCCGATACCGTACATAACGTCAACTTCGCTGTCCGGCATGCAGGTCAGAATAGAGGCGGCAACGTCGCCGTCGGGGATAGCGAACACGCGCACGCCCAGTTTTTGCAGCTCAACAATGACCTCGTCATGGCGCGGCTTGGCTAAGATGGTGACCGTCAATTCATCCAGCGGCTTATTCAGCGCGCGGGCAATATTATGCAGATTCTCCGCCAGCGGCAGGTTCAGATCGATGGTACCTTTCGCGCCCGGGCCGACAATCAGCTTTTCCATATACATATCCGGCGCATTCAGGAAGCAGCCTTTATCGCCGACCGCCATCACCGCCAGCGCGTTCGCCTGGCCCATCGCCGTCATACGGGTGCCTTCGATGGGATCGACGGCGATATCTACCGCATCGCCGTGGCCGGTACCGACGCGCTCGCCAATGTACAGCATCGGCGCTTCGTCGATTTCGCCTTCGCCAATCACGATGGTGCCGTCGATGTTGATCAGGTTCAGCATAATGCGCATGGCGTTGACGGCGGCGCCGTCGGCGGTGTTTTTATCTCCACGACCTAACCACTTATAGCCTGCCAGCGCGGCGGCTTCAGTGACGCGCGAAAATTCGATGGCCAGTTCTCGTTTCATAATTCACTCATCTGAATAAAAATTATGCGCAGCGTGGCGAGATGACGTTCGCGCTACGCGTTGGAATAGCGTTCGGTTTCCGGCATCCAGCGTTCAATCAGCGCCCGAGCCTGCTGCGGATATCGCTCGTGAATATGGCGGGCAATGCGCTGAACTTCCGGGATCATGGCCTGATCGCGCAGTAAATCCGCAACTTTGAATTCAGCGTTGCCGGTCTGGCGCGTGCCGAGCAGCTCGCCGGGACCGCGAATTTCCAGGTCCTTCTGGGCAATGACGAAGCCGTCGTTGCTATCGCGCAGAACCTGCAGACGCTTCTGCGCGGTTTTTGAGAGCGGAGATTTATAGAGCAGTACGCAGTGGGAAGCCACCGCGCCGCGCCCGACGCGCCCTCTGAGCTGGTGCAGCTGCGCCAGCCCCAGACGCTCCGGGTTTTCGATAATCATCAGGCTCGAGTTAGGTACATCGACGCCAACTTCAATGACCGTGGTGGCGACCAGCAGATGCAGTTCGCCTTGCTTGAACGCGCTCATCACCGCCTGCTTCTCGGCGGACTTCATGCGCCCGTGAACCAGACCGATATTCAGCTCCGGCAGCGCGAGCTTCAGCTCTTCCCAGGTGGCTTCCGCCGCCTGGGCTTCCAGCAGGTCCGACTCTTCAATCAGCGTACAGACCCAGTAGGCCTGACGGCCTTCGTGAGTACAGGCGTTACGTACGCGGTCGATAATATCGCTACGGCGGGTATCAGGAATGGCCACCGTCGTGACCGGTGTACGGCCCGGCGGCAGCTCGTCGATAACCGAAGTATCAAGGTCAGCATAGGCGGTCATCGCCAGGGTCCGCGGAATTGGCGTGGCGGTCATAATCAGCTGATGCGGGTGAAAGCCCTGCTGCTGGCCTTTCTCCCATAGCGCCAGCCGCTGATGGACGCCGAAACGGTGCTGTTCGTCGATGATCACCAGCGCGAGGCCGTTAAACTGAACCTGTTCCTGGAAGATAGCGTGGGTACCGACAATCATCTGCACCTGCCCGCTGGCGATAGCCTCCTGCTGCGCCAGGCGCGCTTTACCTTTTTGTTTGCCAGCCAGCCAGCCTACTTCAATACCCAGGGGTTCGAACCAACTGCGGAAATTATTGGCGTGCTGTTCCGCCAGTAGCTCGGTAGGCGCCATTAGCGCTACCTGCTTACCGTGGGCAATGGCCCGCAATGCGGCCAGAGCGGCGACCAGGGTTTTACCGGAACCGACATCCCCCTGCACCAGACGCATCATCGGCACGTCCAGCGCCATATCATGCTCGATTTCCGCCGATACGCGCGCCTGCGCGCCGGTTGGTTTAAAGGGGAGCGAGGCCAGCAGCTTATCTTTGAGCGTATCGTTAGCGCTGAGCGCCAGGGCGCGGTAGCGCTGAGCTCCGGCCCGCAGTGCCAGCATGCTGAGGTTATGCGCCAGCAGCTCTTCCAGGATTAAGCGCCGCTGGGCCGGGTGTTGACCGCTTTCCAGCTCGCTGAGCTGTAAAGAGGGCGGCGGGCGATGCAGCGTGCGTAAGGCTTCCGGCAGGCTCATCATCCCCTGGGCCAGCTCCGGTGGCAGCAGCTCGGCGATAGCGCAGGTTTCCAGCAGCTCCAGCGCCTGATCGGTAAGCTTACGCAGGGTCGCCTGCTTGATGCCTTCGGTGGTGGGATAAACCGGGGTTAGCGTTTCCTGTAAATCTGGCGTACTCATATCGCCCTGCACCCGATACTCCGGGTGGATCATCTCCGCCCCGTGCTTACCGCGCTTCGCCTCGCCATAGGCCAGCACGCGACGCCCGGTTGCCAGGCTATTTTTCATCGCCGCGCTGAAGTTAAAAAAGCGCATGGTGAGGATGCCGGAGCCGTCGCTTATCTGGCAGGTCATCATTCGGCGGCCGCCAAAAGTAACGCTGCAGTTAAGGACTTCTCCTTCAACGGTGGCATACACTCCGGGCAGGAGTTCGCCGATTTGATACAGATGGGTGCGGTCTTCGTAGCGTAGCGGCAGGTGCAGAAGCAGATCCTGCACGGTGTGCAGGCCGATTTTTGCCAGTCGGCTGCTTTGGGCCGCGCCAACGCCCGTCAGGGAGTTAAGCGGCACAGCATCCAACAGACGACCTTGCATGATTACTTCGCCGCCTGCATGGTGGCCCACCACTCGGCATCGGCTTCGACTTCACCCTGCTCGTTGACGTGGGGATAGGGGAGGCCTTTGCGTTTTGCGACTTTCGCCAGTACCGGATAGCCGCCTTCAAACAGCAGGCGCTGCTGGTCTTCTGCCGGCAGCATGCTGTTCTCGCGCTGGTACATGCCGGCATTCTGCCGCTGGCGCTGGGCTTCGTAGAGAATCAGCGCCGAGGCGACGGAAACGTTCAGCGACTGCACCATGCCAATCATCGGAATGATAATGTCCCGATCCGCCAGGTCTAACGCTTCCTGAGTAATGCCGGTTTTCTCCTGACCCATCAGAATACAGGTGGGGCGGGTATAGTCGATTTCACGAAAATCGACGGCGTTATCAGAGAGATGGGTTGCCAGAATTTGCATACCCTGGCCCTTTAAATGCGTAACGGCATCGGCAATAGTGCGGTGGGTTTTAACCTGCACCCAGCTATTGCTGCCCGCAGCCGCGGAGGCCATGGTGCGCATACGGTTACCGGGCCAGATGGCGTGCACTTCATGCACGCCAACGGCGTCTGCGGTACGAATGATCGCCGAGACGTTATGAGGCTTATGGACCTGCTCCATGCATACCGTCAGGTCAGGCTGGCGCCTGGCGAGCATTTCGCAGATTCGCGCATAACGCTGAGGATTCATAAAACACTTCTTCCTTCAAATTGCTTCGGCGTTGACAGTGCTTACTCACTCCCAGTCACTTACATCTGTGCGTGACTGGGGGATTTATGCGCTTGCCGCCTCACCCTTGGGGGCCAGCGCAAGCGCTGTTCAAACGCTAAGCGTTTTGTGACGCAATCCGAATGATTTGTGTCTAAAACTAGTTTCGGTTACGAGTGACTTTAATTACATCCGGCATGACGCGAATCTTGCGCATAATATTCGCCAGATGCACGCGGTCACGCGCGGTGAGACGAATAAAGGCGCTGTAAACACGGCCATCTTTCTCTTCCGTATTCAGGCTTTGAATATTGGAAGAGGCAGTGTTGATCGCGGCGGTAAGATTCGCCAGAGCACCCTGATGGTTGAACATATCCACCTTGATTTCGGTGATAAATTCCTGCGCCGTTTCTTTGTCCCACGCGACCGCCATAAATTTCTCCGGCTCTTTCTGATAGCCGCGAATGTTACGACAGGATTCGTGGTGAATAACCAGGCCTTTGCCGGGGCTGACGTGCGCAATAATCGGGTCGCCGGGAATCGGGCGGCAGCATTTGGCAAAGGTGATCAGCACGCCATCAGCGCCTTTAATCGGCAGATGGTTATGGCCGACAGGCGCTGCCTGTACCGGAACGGCGGTGGTTTCACCCTGCTGCAGGTTTTTAGCTACCACGACGCTCATGGCGTTGCCGAGGCCGATTTCGGCCAGCAAATCGTCAAGCGTTGCCAGCTTCATACGCTCAAGTTCGCGCTGAATGTTCTCTGGCGGAATCTCTGCCAGTTTACGACTGCCGCCAAGGGCGTGATTGAGAAGACGGCGTCCGAGGCTAACGGAATCGTCGCGCTTGAGGTTTTTCAGCAGCTGGCGAATTTTGGCGCGCGCTTTAGAGCTGACGACAAAGTTCAGCCACGCGGCGTTCGGACGTGCGCCAGGGGCGGTAATAATTTCCACGGTCTGGCCGCTGGAGAGCGACTGCGACAGCGGATATGGCTGGCGGTCGACGCGCGCGCCGACGCAGGCATGGCCGATATCGGTATGCACAGCGTAGGCAAAGTCCACCGGCGTGGCGCCAGCGGGGAGTTCAACAATGCGCCCTTCCGGGGTGAAAACGTAAATCTCATCCGGGAACAGATCGGATTTCACGCTCTCAATGAATTCAAATGAGCTACCGGCGCTCTGCTGGAGTTCCAGCAGGCTCTGCATCCAGCGCTGGGCGCGGATTTGCGCCGTAGTGCTACTCTCGCCGCCGTGCTCTTTATAAGCCCAGTGCGCCGCGACCCCCATTTCCGCCATCTGGTCCATATCTTCGGTACGAATTTGTACCTCAACCGGAACGCCATGAGGGCCGATCATCGAAGTGTGCAAAGATTGATAGCCGTTCGCCTTCGGAATGGCAATGTAGTCTTTGACGCGGCCCGGTCTCGGCTTGTAGAGGCTGTGCATCTGGCCAAGCACGCGGTAGCAGGTATCGGAATCATGAACGATCACGCGGAAGGCGTAGATATCCATAATCGAGTGAAAACGCTGCTCTTTAAGCACCATTTTGCAGTAGATGGAGTACAAATGCTTTTCACGACCGCTAACTCGGCAAGGAATTCCCGCTTCCTGCAGGCGCCCTTCGATTTCGGAGAGGATCTTTTGAATCATCTCTTTACGGTTGCCGCGCGCCGCTTTAACCACCTCTTTAATAACGCGGTAACGGTTTGGATACAGCGCCTCAAAGCCCAGCTCTTCGAGCTCGGTTTTGATGTGATGGATACCTAAACGGTGCGCCAGAGGGCTATAGATTTCCAGCGTTTCGCGGGCAATACGGCGGCGCTTGTCCGGACGCAAAGAGCCCAGCGTGCGCATGTTATGGGTGCGGTCAGCAAGCTTAATGAGGATGACGCGGATATCCTGCACCATCGCCATAATCATTTTGCGGAAGTTTTCGGCCTGAGCCTCTTTCTTGTCGCGAAACTTTAGCTTATCAAGCTTTGACACCCCTTCTACCAGTTCAGCAACGCTTTTACCAAAAAGCTGCTCCATATCCTGGTAGGTGGCAGGGGTATCTTCTATCACATCGTGCAGCAGAGCGGCCATGAGCGTTTCGTGGTCGAGCTTCATCTCGGCCAGGATACAGGCTACCGCCACCGGGTGCGTGATATAGGGTTCACCGCTTGAACGTGTCTGGCCCTCGTGAGCGTCACGTGCAACGAGATACGCCTGCTGAAGACGCTTAATCTGGTCTTCAGGCAGGTAGGTTTGAATCAGTTGATTCAGGCTTTCAAACAGATACAAGGGCGACCCGCTGTGTGATTAACGACGACCTTCAGCAATAGCGGTAACGGCTTGTAATTCAGCGGCTTCCTGCTCTTGCTGTTCCTGGCGCTCACGAACGTCGAGGATCTTGTTGTTGATCAGACCTTCTTCGATTTCGCGCAGTGCGATAACGGTAGTTTTATCGTTTTCTTCCGGTACCAGCGGATCCTTTCCGCCTACCTGCATCTGACGAGCGCGACGCGCGGCGACCAGTACCAGGTCAAAACGGTTACCAATTTTCTCTACAGCGTCCTGAACAGTTACGCGTGCCATACTTAAAATGCTCCACAGGTGAAGAAATGACTGGGCATAATACTGAATGTGGGTTCAGTCTGCCAACAGTTTGGTGATTAAAGCGCCATGTCGCTGCTTTTGGCGGCTCATGCGCAGACGTTCGGCGCGAATAATAATTTTCAGATCGCTCAGCGCGGTATCAAAATCATCATTCACAATCAGGTAATCATATTCCGCGTAATGGCTCATTTCTGCAACTGCCTGCGCCATACGTTTCGCGATAACCTCTTCGCTGTCCTGACCGCGGCCGCGCAGGCGACGATCAAGTTCATCTTTTGACGGCGGCAGAATAAAAATGCTGCGCGCGCCGGGCATTCTGTTGCGGATTTGCTGTGCGCCCTGCCAGTCGATATCGAGGAAGACATCGACGCCGGTCGCCAGTACCTGCTCGATAGCTTCGCGCGAGGTGCCGTAATAGTTGCCAAAGACTTCTGCATGTTCAAGAAAAGCGTCTTCGCCAATCATCGTTCTGAATTCGTCGTGATTGACAAAGAAATAGTGTTCACCGTGCACTTCACCCGGGCGCGGAGCGCGTGTGGTATGCGAAACAGAAACCTGAGAGTCGTACAACGGTTGGGTTTTTAATAAAGCCTGAATCAGGCTGGATTTACCCGCGCCGCTAGGGGCGGAAACAATATAAAGCGTGCCTTGAGCCATGAGTGTCTTTTGTATGTGATGGTCGAAATAGAGCTTACATACGAGCCTATTATACACGCCGCCGCTGCGTGACGCAGTCCCTGTCACACTTTTTGCATTTTTTCTTTCATTTTGCTTGCCGTTTCCCTGATTTCTCCGAGCGTTGCTGTAACAACGCAGAAAATCTGGAACGCTGCGCGTAGCGTTAAAAATCCCCTCTCGCCGATGAAAATACGCCTGCGGCACAATGGCCCGCGAGAAAACAGGAGGGCATCGGGATGCAAAAAGGAATCTGGGCGCTGGTGCTGTGGATGCTGGTGGGTTATGGGCAGGCAGCCTGCCCTGGTTGGCCGCAGGCGAGGGCCGAACAGGAAATGGAGCGCCTCGGCCAGCAGATAACGGCATGGAAAAACGCTTACTGGCAGCAGGGGAGTAGTTCGGTAAGCGATGAAGTCTATGATCAGCTTGCGGAGCGGCTGGCGTACTGGCAGCGTTGCTTCACCGGCGAGTCTCCTGTTCACGATGACACTCCGCCGCTCAGGGGGGATGCCAGACATCCGGTGGCGCACACCGGTGTGCGTAAACTGGCAGATCGCGCCGCTGTGGCGCGCTGGATGCGTGGTCAATCCGACCTGTGGGTACAGCCTAAAGTCGACGGCGTTGCGGTCACTCTGGTTTATCGGCAAGGGCGCCTGGCGCAGGCAATAAGCCGGGGCAATGGCCTGGCAGGAGAAGACTGGACGGCCAGAGTCTTGCAGATCCCCTCTGTCCCCAAAGTCTCTGAAGGATTACTGGCTAATAGCGTACTGCAGGGCGAGCTATTCCTGCTCCGCGAGGGGCATGTGCAAAAGCAGATGGGCGGCATGAACGCGCGGGCAAAGGCGGCCGGCATGATGATGCGCCAGCAGGTTGCGGCGGATATTAATCAACTGGGTATCTTTATCTGGGCATGGCCCGATGGTCCGCAGGATATGGCACAGAGGCTGGCGCTGCTGCGGCAGGGCGGCTTTCTTTACAGTGCGCATTTTTCACATCCCGTCGCTGATGCGCAGCAGGTAGAGCAGTGGCGTCAGCGTTGGTACACCTCACCGCTGCCTTTTGCTACCGATGGGGTTGTGGTGCGACGGGGGAAGGAGTCTGCAGGACGCTTCTGGACTCCGGGGCAGGGAGATTGGGTCATTGCCTGGAAATACCCACCTGCCTCACGAGTTATGGAGGTTCGCGGTATCAGCTTTAGCATCGGGCGCAGCGGTAAAATAGCCGTGGTGGCGCAGCTGGAGCCACAGCTGCTGGACGATAAGCGCGTGCAGCGAGTGAACGTCGGCTCGGTATCCCGCTGGCACGGTCTGGATATTGGTATTGGCGATCAGCTGCAAATTAGCCTCGCCGGGCAGGGAATACCCCGTATCGACTCGGTAGTCTGGCGCACCGCTCAGCGTAATAAACCCCAGCCGCCTGCAGCGCGTTTCAATGCTTTAACCTGCTATTTCGCCACACCCGAGTGCGCGGAGCAGTTTCTCTCACGGCTGGTCTGGCTCTCTTCCCGATCGATTCTCGATATTGATGGTGCGGGAGCGTCGCTGTGGCGGAGCCTTCACGACGCCCGCGGTATGGAACATCTCTTTTCATGGCTGGCGTTGACTCCGGGGCAGTTGCAATCCATTCCGGGCATCTCTGCGCAACGTGGTCAGCGGCTATGGCATCAGTTTAATCTTGCACGTGAGCGGCCTTTTCTACGCTGGGTACAGGCAATGGGAGTCCCTATACCGAAGACAGCATTTGTCGGCCTGAAGATGGATGACTGGCAGCAGATGCAGAGTCGAAACGAAGATCAGTGGCGAAGCCTGCCGGGCATCGGGGCTGAAAGGGCCCGGCAGCTGGTGGCATTCTTACATCACCCGGATATTGCCGCGCTGGCGAAGTGGCTGAGCGGGCAACGTGTTCCGGGCTTCTGAAAGAATTAATGCGCACTATGGTTGTAGTTGAATACCGGTAGCCCCAGCTTCCAGCGTAGCGCCAGCATGCGGGCGGTAAAGCCGAACAGTAGGGTGGAGATAACCACCACATCGTGGCTACTGACGTAATGCTGCAACGCGATATATAAAATTGCAGCGGCGAACGAAACGCCTGCGTACAGCTCTTTCTGGAATACCAGCGGAATGCGCTTGCAGAACATATCGCGCAGTACGCCGCCAAAAACGCCAGTTATCACGGCGGCAATAGAGGCAATCACCGGGCCTTCGCCCATATCCAGCGCGATCTGGGCGCCGATAATAGAGAATACGATGAGCCCAAGCGCATCAAGAACCAGAAACAGACGGCGCAGATGCGGCATGACAGGTGCGACAATAGTGGTCAGGACCGCGGCGACGGCGACAATAATGACGTACTCAGGGTGCTGCACCCACCCCAGCGGATAGTGGCCGAGCAGGATATCGCGCACTGAACCGCCGCCGAGAGCCGTCGCGGTTGCAATGATAATGACGCCAAATGTATCCATACGGCGGCGTCCGGCCGCCAGCGCGCCGGTCATGGCTTCCGCCGTAATCCCAATCAGATAAAGAATATGAAGCAGCATAAATCCCCCACAGTGATGGCGGAAGATTAACGATTCGTGGCCCCGATCACGATTGAGATTTTCTAAGGCGAACCAGTTTGAACAGATTAAAGTAATGCGAGTGATGGTTATGTTGGCTTTATTTCTTGGTGACTTCGTTATTTTTTTATTTTTATAGATTAAAAAAAGTAATGCCTATGATGCTGATGGTGCGCATCTCTGATGAAAACGCTATGTATACCTCGTAACGGCGATAGCGTCGTATTGAAGTTCAACCAAAGTGAACGCAGCGAGCTGGCCCTACACGGCTGCGCGCCACTGGGCATTTTCAACCTGCCGGATATCGGATAAAACGGCTTTTTCTGCGACGCGACGAATAATGAAAAGGGCTGGAGAGTGGCTCCAAGACTTGAAGCGTTTAGCCCCTGAAATGGGGGCTGCGTGAGGGCGGATCGCGTCAATCAGTCGCCGCTTCCCCTGAGCGTTGCTTCATGGTTGATTAGCCAGGTTTTACGCGCAATACCGCCACCGTAGCCGGTCATCGAACCATCTTTGCCGATAATGCGATGGCAAGGGATGATAATTGCGACTCGATTAGCACCATTAGCAGAGGCGACTGCGCGCGTGGCCGTCGGTTTACCTATATCCATCGCGATGGATTGATAATGCGTCGTCTCGCCGAAGGGAACGCTTTGTAAGCTTTGCCAGACCGCGCGCTGGAACTCGCTGCCTGGAGTATCAAGCGCCACATCGAACGTTTGACGCTGCCCGGCAAAATACTCGCTGATTTCCTTTTCCGCTTGCCGGGTATGGCCGTTTTCCCCTGCGATAATGCTGGCCGCAAACCGTTTTTGCAGATCGCTGAATTCTGTCTCCAGCGCTCTTCTGTCAACAAACTCGAGCAGGCAAATGCCCCTCTGCGTTGCGCAAACAAACATCGGTCCTAATGGGGTAGTAAATCGATGAATTAAAATAACCTGACGATGCGCGCTCGGCGAGAAACCGGTCAATTTTTTGCAGGTATAGCCAAAGCCGCTTAATGATTCATATCCGCTATCAAACGCGACATCTGTCGTTGAACGACCCGCTTTTAGCTCCTGCAGCGCCATATTTACGCGCTGCATTCGTTGAAAGGCCTGGAAGGTGATCCCGTGGTTTTGCAGGAACCAGCGACGAACACGTTCCGGGCTGATATCGTGATGACGCAGTTCGCTATCGCTGAGGCGTATCTTCGGGTTTTCTCGCAGCAGGCAAAGCGCTTGCTCAACGAAGGCGGGGGCCGTACGGGCATTCTCCGTTGGGCGACAGACTTTGCATGGCCGGTATCCGGCAGCCAGCGCGGACTTAAAGTCATTATAGAATTCGACGTTTTCCCGTTTGGGCTTTCGCGCGCGGCAGACGGAGATGCAAAACACGCCTGTGGTTTTGACGCCAACGAAAAATACGCCGGTAAATTCGACCGAGCGTGCGAGCAGCGCCTGGTACCAGATATCGCACTGCATGCTATCGGTGATTTTCATGGCAAAAAACGTCCGAAAAAGATTGCTGCGCCTGAACCTTACATAATAAGTCGTTCAGCCGGGCTTGTGCCGCGTTATAAATAAAATTGCCCATAGAGATACGTTTTACGCCCAGGGAAGATAAAGTACTGAAGTCTGCGAGCTCGGGCATGCACATGACGTTTAATGGCAGAGGTACGTGGCGGACTATCGCGCTAATATCATCCGCACGGGTGACGCAGGGAACGAAAAAACCGTGCGCGCCGTGGTCTGCGTACAGCTGACCACGATATAGCGTTTCTGCAAGCGAGTTCTGTTGGTTGAGGAGAAACGTATCGGTGCGCACATTAAAAAACATGTTGGGGCAAGCACGGGTTAACTCCTGAAGTTTGACGGCAAAATCGGCTGCATCATCAAGACTACGCGTATTGTTCAGCACATGACTATCTTCAAGGTTTATCCCCGTCACTCCGAGCTGCGTCAGATGCCGGACATTGTCAATCATGCGGCTCGTAGTATCGCCGTATCCCGCTTCTAAATCGACGCTTAATGGTAGTCCGGTAACGGCTTTGATGCGGGAGACTATGTATAACAGTTCGTCAAAACTCATCTCTTCGCCATCTTCATACCCTAACATTGTGGCGATAGCGGCGCTGGAAGTCCCAAGCGCCCGGTATCCCGTCTGCTGAGCGGCACGGGCGCTGCTGGCATCCCAGACGTTGGCAATCAATAAGGGCTGGTTTTGGTGATAAAGCGCACTGAAGTCCATTCTGTTCTCCCGGTGTGATATTACGCCTGAATGTGCCGCGTTATGCACATTTGCCACAACCGAAAACTGGACGAGCATTTTTATGTCTCGCTTCCTCTAACGAGCCTGCGGAAAACGTAAAAATAAAAAGGCCATGATTTACCATGACCTTTTTGTCTGAGAGAAATTTTGCGGGTGGGAAATTGTTACTCGATATTCTGGATCTGCTCGCGCATTTGTTCGATCAGCACTTTCAGCTCAATAGCGGAGTTCGTCACTTCGGCATTGATTGATTTAGACGCCAGCGTGTTGGACTCACGGTTGAATTCCTGCATCATAAAGTCGAGGCGACGGCCGACCGCTTCTTTCTTTTTCAGGATGTTCCACGTCTCTTTCACGTGCGCTTCCAGACGATCCAGCTCTTCTGCAACGTCGATACGCTGCGCCATCAGCACCAGCTCCTGCTCGAGGCGGTTGTTTTCCAGCTGCACTTCCGCGTCTTCCAGCTTAGAGACCAGACGCTCGCGCTGCCACTGTAAAATTTCCGGCATATGGGCGCGCACTTTAGCTACTTCAGCGGTGACCCCGTCCAGACGCTGCTCGATAAGCGCTTTTAACGCCTGGCCTTCGGTTTCGCGGGCGACGATAAAGTCATCCAGCGCGCTGTTCAGCGCATTAAGAATTTCGGCGGCGATAGCATCCAGATCCTGCTCATGAGCCGACATCACGCCGGGCCAGCGCAGGATGTCGACCGGATTGATTTCACCCTCATCGCTCTGCATTTTGACCCAGTTGGCGGCGTTAACCAGCTGCTTCGCCAGTTTTTCGTTGAGAATCAGCTCGCCCTGAGCGCTCGGATCCTGCTCAAAACGCAGGGTGCACTCGACTTTACCGCGCGTCAGACGAGAGCGAATACGTTCGCGTACCACAGGCTCCAGGCTACGGAACTGCTCCGGCAGGCGGAAGTAGGTTTCCAGATATCGTTGGTTTACCGAGCGCAGTTCCCACGCGGCGCTACCCCATTCACCCTTGATTTCACGCCGGGCGTAGGCGGTCATACTGCGGATCATAGACGTTCCTGTTTTTAAAGGAGAGTGGGATGGATTATAGCTTTCGAGGCCTTATCAGGATAGGAATAAGCGCGCATTATCCGTATAATGCGCAGCCACATTCGTTTCAAGCCGGAGAACATCATGCGTCCAGCAGGCCGTAGCGCTAATCAAGTGCGCCCAGTAACCCTGACCCGTAACTACACAAAACACGCAGAAGGCTCCGTGCTGGTCGAATTTGGTGACACCAAAGTATTGTGCACCGCTTCTATTGATGAAGGCGTGCCGCGCTTTCTGAAAGGCCAGGGCCAGGGGTGGATCACCGCCGAATATGGCATGCTGCCGCGTTCTACTCATACCCGTAACGCGCGTGAAGCCGCAAAAGGTAAGCAGGGCGGTCGCACCATGGAAATCCAGCGCCTGATCGCGCGCGCGCTGCGCGCTGCGGTTGACCTGAAAGCGCTGGGTGAATTTACCATCACGCTGGACTGCGACGTGCTGCAGGCCGACGGCGGCACCCGTACCGCATCCATCACCGGGGCCTGCGTGGCGTTGGCCGATGCGCTAAATAAGCTGGTCGCGTCCGGTAAGCTGAAAACCAATCCGATGAAAGGAATGGTGGCGGCGGTATCCGTTGGTATCGTTAATGGCGAAGCGATTTGCGATTTAGAGTACGTTGAGGATTCCGCGGCGGAAACCGATATGAACGTGGTGATGACCGAAGATGGTCGCATCATCGAGGTGCAGGGCACGGCGGAAGGCGAACCGTTCACCCATGAAGAACTGCTCACCCTGCTGGCGTTGGCCCGAGGGGGAATCGAATCTATTGTCACGACGCAGAAAGCGGCGTTGCAAAACTAGTTTTTAAGGCGACTGAGAAGTCGCCTTTTTTTTGTTCGTAGAAAAGTAAGATGAGGAGCGAATCCATGAAACCGTATCAGCGCCAGTTTATTGAGTTTGCGCTTAACAAACAGGTTCTTAAGTTTGGCGAATTTACGCTGAAATCCGGGCGCAAGAGCCCCTATTTCTTCA
>OEPS010000057.1_pt1 | contig 41117 bp, 49 predicted proteins | sample 1539411 | NCBI WGS metagenome assembly OEPS01 (sample SAMN02671747, study PRJEB22543) | soil metagenome | biome: bacteria | place: China:Hunan Province, Lengshuijiang City | collected 2012-10-15 | depth 0.08m m
TCAGCAATTTCGCAAGGTTGGTCGAGCGCAGGCTGTCGCTGGCTTCGACCGGCGACTTCGGCTTGCTGCTGCCGCCCTTCTCGCCGTGGATCTCGATCTGTTGCGCTGCGCCCATGCTTTCCTCCAGGCATAAAAAAACCGCCTCGCGGGCGGTTGGTTTGTTGCTGTCCTGCTTACACTTTGTCTTCAGCCAGGATCGAGGCCGATATGATCATCCCGCCCCACCGGCGCTCTCCGATGCAGATCGGCACCGGGTTGCCGCTGGCCGTGGTGTTCTTTGCGCTGCCGAAGGCATAGGACGGTGAGTTTTCGGGGGATGCGCTTTGCTTGAGGCCTGAGGCTTGAGGGCTGAGCATTTGGATTACACCACCAGCGATAAGGCCAATACCGGCGGGCGTCAAATAGGGTGCGGTGAAGGGAAGCGCGTAGGAAATCGCTAACAGCACAACACCAACGACAGTTTGCAGAACGCCAGCGCGCTTGCTCCCTTCGACAACTGGCACGATTCGAATCTCTCTGGTCCCACCAAGATCCAATTCAGCTTCGCCAACATTTACCCGATTTCGAAAAACTGCGAAACGCATGCCCAGAGCGGCAAGCCTTTTGATTTCCGCCTCGAAGCCTTCAATAGTGCAGCTCATAGCCTTGAAGACTTCGCGGGATGTGCCCGAATCGATTTTTTTGGCGTGAGCCCTGCCAAACTTCTGAGCGAGAGAGCCCGACAGCTTGATGGTTGTCATGCCGGTAATGGCGGCCACAATTTTCTCCTTCCATAAAAAAAACCGCCTTTCGGCGGTCTTGTATTCATTTGCACTTCTGAATTGAGTCTCGCAAGGATCCACGCCCGATTTGCGACCATGCGACCCGCTGATAGAGCTTCGCCACGCTCCCAGCTTTCGCATTGCTGATGTCCAGCACATCATCTGTCTGCTGGGCAAAGCCGCTGACCAGGCGGTAACCGGTAGTCGTTTCGCTCATGCTGGCATTTGAGTTGTGCTCTTGCCACGCAGGAAAAACACAGAGCGCGAAGGCTTTCGGTGTTTTCGCAGAAGAAACAGTAATTGCCGGCGCCTCAGACATGAGGTCCGACGGAGATGAACACCCCGCCAACAACGCTACCGCCAATGCTCCTACGATCAATTTCATGCAGGTCACTCCTGTGGAAATGGCCCACGATATCACCGTGCGTCCTTGTGGCGCAGCACCAGACGTGTGCGGTCGAGCCACGGTCCGCCGAAAACGATGACCTCGGATGGTCTGCCGTACAGGTGGTGCAGCAAGAACGGACCGGGGCCGAACGTCGCCGCGTCCTCGCCTGGCAGCGCCGGGTCGCCGCCGAGGAAAATCCCGGCATGGTTCGGGTAAACGGTGCGCCCTACTTCCATCACGATCATGTCGCCGCGCTGCGGCTGATCGACCCGGTAGAACCCGGCGGCCTCGTAGTTCGCCTCGTACAGGCTGGCGTTTTCCTTGCTCTCCCACCAGCCATCGGCACGCTTGAAGGCTTCGAACTCCAGCCCCCATTCGCGCTTGTACCAGTCCGCGCAAACCTGCCAGCAGTCCCAGGCGCCGTGGACGAAAGGCCGTTCGAGCAGCGGCACCTCACCGGCCGGTATGACCGTCCGAAGATCGCCTTCGGGCCAGCTCAGGATGTGCCATGGCAATGCAGTCGCTTCGCACATAGCGAGATCGCGCGGCGAAGGCCGGCTGGTGGCGTCCGGATGCGAATGAATTACGCCGATTACTTCGCCGATGTCTTCGGCTTGGGCGTATTCCTCCGGGTCGATGCGAAACTCCTCGTTCGGCTCGGTCGAAACGTTGCGGCAAGGGTAATACTGCTGTTTGCGACCGATGCCCAGCAGCAGCCCGCAGCATTCTTTCGGGTACTCGGCCGCCGCGTGAGCCTGGATCGCGTTCAAAATGTGTTTACGCATATCAGCTCCGTGCGATCAGGGATACGGCTGGGAAGCCACCAAATGGCAGCGGGTTTCCCTCGCCGAAGCGCGGGATGCAGCCCTTGCCCAGCGTGGCGTCGCATTGGTCGAGTTCCGGATTGTCGGTGATGACGCCGTCTTTAGTGACGTAAGGGCCGGTGTAGCCGCAGTTCGGCCCTCGGTATCCACCGGTGAGGCACCAGTGGCACAGCGTCGTGGCCTGCCGGCCAATGGACTCATTGCCGACGTCGCCAGGGCTGGCCAGCTCCCAACTGACGTTTTCGCCGTCCTCGTTCGTCTTCTGGTCGATGTACCAGACCTCGATCGTCTCCTGGGTCGGATCTGCCGTCGGGTTGCCGGCCGGGAAGTTCGGCGCGTCCAGGTAGGTGCCCAGCGTGTGACGCATGGTCAGCTTGAACTCGAGCAGATCCTCGAACGCGAGGCACAGCGCCGTGATCCGCCCATTGACGTTGCCCACCGATAACGTGGGCCGGACGGCAGTTCCGTCGCCGTTCGCCTCAATGCCGTCGATCTGCATCGGCCAGGCGCTGTACTCGTTGCCCTGCCAGTAGATGGCCTTCGCCGGCAGTTGGTCGGCATTGTCGCCGGCGGCGATCAGCTCGGCCGCCGTGTGCGGGATAGCGTGCCCGTGGAAGCGCAGAACATCCGCCCCATAGTCCGTGCCGTCCAATTCAAAGAGCAGCACTTCGCTGCCAGGCTCAAGCACCTGGATATCACTGATCAGCGGCATGATTGCCCCTTATGGAAGAAAGGATTGGGTGAAGGTGGTGGTCAGGGTGTACCAGCCAGCGCCTTTCGGTGTGATCGACGGCGCAGTACCGCGATAGAAGGAAAGCTCCCCCAGCGGTGGCGTCCAGAAAAAAGACTTGTGCCCGGCGTGACGATCAAGAAATGCTTTGATGTCCAGCGCGACAGCCTCCCGAACGACAAACGTCAGCGGCCAGGAATCGACCCGATTATTCGGGCCATCCCCCACCACCTGTTCGTATCCATTGCCGAATTTGGATGATCGATTGCGGTATTCCGGCGTGCTGGTGGACTCGATCATCGGGCACCAGTCAAACGTTTCAACGGCCATTCACAAGCCTCCAGATTTGTCCGCCGGGCTGGGTTTCCTTGGCGATTTCCTGCTGAGCACCACGCCGCGCGACATCCGCGTAGGCTTGGCCAAGGGCCTGAGAATCTTGCTGCGACGCTCCACCCCCAACACTCTCGACCTGAAACGACTGATTGATAACGACTTGACCGGTGGCTGCCGGCGCGGCTGATGCCCCGCCAGACAACCCAACATAACCGCCGTCCGCATAACCGCGCTTGTTCAGCCGAACGAGGTAGTCCTTCATTCCAGGCTGATCGACCACCTCTTTGCGGATCACGACCTCGCCGCCATGCACGATGCCGGCAGGCTCGTACTTGCCGCCGGGGCCGGTGTAGCCGCCATCATCAAAACCATATTGAGCGGTGTAACCGGCGGCGGTACTGCCCATCGACGCCGGCGCGGCACCACCGCCAAAAGCGCCACTAATGGCAGCTCCAGCAGCGCTACCGGCAATGCTGGTGAATACGTTGGACGCAGCTGACTGGAAGGCCATCTTGGCCACCATCTTGGCGAAACTGGTTGCGACATCGCCGAAGGTTTTATCAGCACCAAACGCCCAATCTACGGCGGCATCGGTCAATCCGTCGTACAGCGACGTGAATGCCGACCTTGCTTGGCCTGCAACATCCCGGGCCTGGTTGAGGTAATTGTCGAATGCGGATGAGGCACCCAGCTGCCAATCGCTGCGCGCAGCGTCTTCGTCCTCGTAGTACTTCGTCTGCATGGCCAGACGCTGGTCGAGCGCCGATTTCAGCGACTGCGTTTCCTTGTCGTACAGCTCGGTGCTGAACTGGTCCTTGTTGCTCTTGTTGTAGTCCGAGGTCAGCTTGTCCATCTGCGACTGGTAGGACTGCTGAATGTTGCGCTGCTCCTGCAGGCGCTTGCGCTGCTCATCGCCCAGGCCGATGCCGGCCAGGTTGTTGTCCAGGCCCTGCTGCGCGCTGGAAAGCTGGCTTTTCAGGTTCTCATCAAACGCCGCGAGCTTGCGGCGGGTTTCCAGCCCCTTTTCGCGCAGTGTGTTCTCGGTTTCGAGCGCAGCATTGCGCTTGAGCTGGGCGGTGATCAGTTCCTGGTTGGCCAGCAGTGACTGCTGTTCGGCGGTGAGCGTTTTCTTGCCCTTGATGTCGGCGAGTTGCTGCTCCCACTCGACCAGTTTTTTCGCATTGGCGCCAAGCGTCTGGCTTGCGGCCGACTGGTCGCCGATCAGAGCGCTTTGCTGCTGAAGAACCGCATACTGCTGCTTCGCCTGGTCCAGCGCCTTGATGCCGGCGTCTTCCTGATACTTTGGCGTCTTGGCGGCCTTCGGGTCCTTGTATTTGTCGTTGATGGCAGCGATGTCTTTCGCCTGCTGCTCAGCGGAGATCAGCAGGGAATTGTCACCTTTGGCCTTGGCCTGAGTGACCCGACGTTCTACCAGCAGACGGTAATCCGCCAGCTCGCGCTCACGCTTTACAGAGTTGCTCTCGGTCTCCTTGCGCAGCTTGTCCAGCCGCACCTGATCCTCCAGCGCCTGCTGCTGTTGCTGCTGCTGGTACCCCTTCGATGCGGCGCGCCGATCCTGCTCAGCTTTGAGCACCAGTTTTTCGGTTTTCTCACGCTCGAGCGCTTCCATGCGAAAGCTGTCATCAGGCGTCAGATTGCTGAACGGGTCGGCCGGTTTGCCTCGCGGGTTGCGCTTGCTTCGCAGGGTCGCACTGTCGGCGATCGCGTTGAGCTGTTCATCCAGCTTGGCGATCTGCTGATCAAGCGTTTCCTCACGCCCGACATTCAGCGCTGCATCCCAAGCACCCTTGGCGGCGCTCTTCACCGCGCCCCAACTGGCCTCGAGGATGCCGAGGTTTTGCTTGATGGACGTTGAGGTACGGTTCAGGCCATCCTCATACGCCGCGGTGGCCGCCGTCGCCGCTTCCTGAGTTTTACCCTGCTCCTGCAACGACCGGATGTGTTCGTAGGTGGTGGCCGTCAGGAAATTCATCGACTCGTTGAGTTTCAGAATTTCGCCGGCGGGATCCTTGGCGATTTTTTCGAAGTTCTCGACCGTTTTGCTGGCCGCGACTCCGGTCGCCGATTCGAACTTGATCGCCGCCTCTGAAATCGACTCAAACGCCGCTACCGGAATCTTGGTGGACGCTGCCAGTTGAGCCAGCACTTCGGACGCTTTGCCGACAGTACCGCCAGTGCTCGACACCTGGCGAGCCATGGTTGCCAAGCTGCTGGCCGTGGTACCGGCAGTGTTCCCAGTCATCGCCAGCGAGGTGGTGAATGCGGTGGCTTCGTCGGAACCCTGCTTGTACGCCAGCGCCAGTACCGCCGCAGCAGCCGCAGCAACAGTGAACGGATTCACCAGGCCCAGCACGTACCCGCCCAACGCCTTGGCCGCAGGCGCGATGCCGCCAAACATGTCCTTGAGCTGGCCACCCTGCTGCAAGAACACCGTCATCGGATTCTGCCCGGCCTGCAAAGACACGGCGATATCGGTGAACTGCGCAGGAACGCCGCGCAGGTTGGCAGCATACTGCTTGGCAGTCTGCCCGTTCTTTGCCATGACTCGGTCGACCTTTTCAACCGCGTCGCGCTGTTCCTTCAGCTTGTTGAGGTACATCGTGAAGTCGGCATTATCCAGCCGACCAGCCGCACGGTGCTTGCGCAGCTGCTCTTCCATTTTGTCGAGGCGACCGTAGGCCCCGATCACTGGGTCAATCTGGCCGACCAGTTTGTCGAGCTGGCCTGCCTGATAGGCCGCTTCCTTGGTGGCCGACTTCAGTGCCCGCTGAGCACGATCCATCCCCTTTTCAAAGCCGCCGGTGTTGGCAACCAGATCGACCGTTAGTTGGCCAAGCGAATCAACCGCCATAAATCACCTCTTGACCGACTGCAGCAATGCCAACAGATCCTGCGGCGTAGCCTCTTTTGGCTGCGGCTTTTGGCCCCGATCGGGAAGGAAGTCATCAAACGTCGCCTTCCCGCCGTGCACGTTGTTGAGCAGCGTCGCCAGCAATGCGAAACCATGTTCGAGGCGGATGCCCAGATTCAGCGATCCGGCCTTACGGGCGTATCGCATCCAGTTCATTGCCTCGACATAGGTCAGGTTTTGTTTGGCTTCCGCGATCGTGCGGCCGCCGATCCCCGCGAGGACGAGCTCGTGCCAGAACTCTTCCTCGGGATCGATTTTTTTTCTAAGGCGCCCTCTTTCACCTGGTTGACCTCGCCAATCGCCGAGAGCAGCACGATCGCCAGCTCAGCACACAGCGGGCCATGCCCTGTCTCAGGCCCGCCGACAACGTCTGCAACGGTGAAGACTGGCTTGCCATCTTTGTCGACGATGCAAGACGCAATGCGCTGCGCGGTGATATCTACGCCACGGTCCTGCGCCTCCCAGCGCTCGGTGACAGAGATGTACGATTCATGAGCCACGTAGACGGTGGCCTTCTGAAGGACACCGCCCGAGTGCCATTGGATTTCCTTCTTCACCGACGGCGCGGCGAATGCGCCAGCGGCTGCCAGCGCTGCGATACTCAGATCCATGGGAATTCCTTAAACAGAGGTTTTGGCGATCAGCTCGATCTCGCCCGATACCTGAATACCGACGTTGGATTTCACGACATCACCGAGCCCGAACGTGAACGGGAACGCGTTCATGTAGCCCTCAAAGGTGAGCCAGGTCCGGGTATTCGGGAGATCGAAATCGACGCTGTCGTTGACCAGGGCGCGGGCCGATGCACCGGTGCCCGAGCCGCCGGTGAGAGCAACAGTAGGCACGGTGGTGTAACCGGCGCCCGGGTTGGTGATGGTGAAACCGGTGACTTTGCCGTCGGCAATCTGCGCCGTTGCAGTCGCACCGGTACCGCCGCCACCGGTGATGGCAACCGTTGGAGCAGTGGTGTAGCCCGTACCTGCCGAGTTCAGCACGATGCCGGCCAGCGAGCCTTCAGCACCTACCAAAGGCTGAATACCGGTTTCGGTGTCGAAGTTGTAACCGTCCGACCAACCCACAACCCATTTGAGTTTGGTGCCCGCTTTTTTCAGTTGGTGAAGCCGCAAATGCGCAGGATTTTTGGGATCGATGTTCAGGCCGAAAGACGCGGAACCCGGCTCCGCCAAACCGGCTTCGTATTCACGCGCCTTGGATTTGGTGCAGGTCACGTCCATCTGTGCGATTGCGGTGTCGATCCCGTCAAGCGAGGTGAAGCAACCGACGTCGATGACGGTGTTGTTAGCCGGATCCAGCGCGAAAAGCTCCGTGCCTTGGGTGTTAATGGTCAATTTGGTACTCCCCGATTTCTGTGAAATCACTGTTTGACGGGCATAAAAAAACCCGCCGGAGCGGGTCGTTCTTTCTGGTGCGATCTACTGGCTGACAAGCCAGGCGACGTCGAAACCTTTTCTGTAGTTGTGCGTGTCCTTGTCACGCGCATCAACGCCGAAGCCGGTGACGTATGCACGCTTGGCGATCGCGCCGCGCATGGCTTTTACAACGGCCTCAGCGGATGATGCCGTCTCAGCGTATACGTCCACCTGCAGGCCATACCGATCCGTGTCCGGAACACCGTTGATGTAGTTGATCGGCGATCCGCTGACGACCTGCCAGACAGCGTAGGGTCGAGACGTGCCCTCCGGTGCTTCGCCGTGCGGATAAAGTCGGGTTGGGTTGATGCCGAGCAGCGCAGTGACCGCCGGCGCCCCGGCGCACACTGTGAAAATGGGTGCGGTCATCAGTTCACCCCCAGCTTGATCAGTTGGTACTTGGCCGAGCTCAGGAACTCCCTGAACACCGCCTCGCGGTTGTTGGCCAGGGCCGGCCGGAGAAACGGTTTAGCCCGGTTCTTCTCGGTACCCAACTCCACCCACCACCAATAGAACGTGTTGCCGCCCTTCTGCCCGCGTTTGCGCATACGTACGCCCACAGAAATGATCACGGCGCCGAGCTCTTCGCCCAGCGCCTTGCGCTCGACCATGGCCAGGTTGGCCGGGATGAAGTTGGCGGTTTCGGGATCGTCGATCCGCGCCGCGCGGTCCTTCGCGTCGAGCAGAACGATATCCATGGCGTCCTTGGCCGCCGGCAAAACCACCTTGCGGCGCATTTCTTCGGTCAGGCCTTTGAATCTTGCGGACAACTCGTCGGCACCTTTGAGGTTGAACCGGACGATGTCACCCATCGTTCACCCCCGTTTTGGTCAGGATTGTGAGGTATTGGGAAATTGCAACCCATTTGACCAGCCATTTGCATTCGACTTGACCAGTCGTTTGCATCGGAAGTGACCAGGCATTTGCATTGGACTTGACCACTCGCCTAGCGAGTCATTTGAAAGGCTAAAGCAGCGGTACTGGTGGCACTGTCTGTGGCGCGCCATCGATGATGCACATCCATCCCCAAGTTCTCAGTGCCGACGTCTTCTTAAACTCCTCGACCAGCTCGGCCGCAATTTCCCCTATGTCCGTCCGCAACTCGAACTGAGGGCGCATTGCGTGCAAAACGTCAATTCCCATGTCCCCGGCAAGCAGCTTGCACATCAGCTTATTACGAAGCTTCCAAGGTAGGGCTTTTCCGCGCCTTTCCGGATGCTGGTAAACCATGGTGTTCAAATGCGCCGACGCGTGGATGTAGTCAGCGCTGCTCATCCAGATATGCAGATGGGCAGGCACTCCAAGGGGTAGGACGTTGAACACGAGCCAATCGATTAGGCCAACGGCAACACCGCGCGCTTGAAGCTCCATTGCCAGCATCAGAAGTACTTTGTGCAAGGTGCCTGCTGCCTTGATAGCAACGGTTTTTCGACCTAGGAGATCTGCTTCGACCACTATCGCGATCAACGCAGCGAGGGCATCCAAGCTTGCCCTGCGTTCGAGTTTTTCGAGTAGAACTTGAGTGATTGGTTCGCGCTGAACACTGTCCCAAATCATGTTGCTGGTGCTGCGATAAAGCACCAGTTGGACATCGGTATTTAACGCACGGAAGTAGCTGTCGAAGCTGATTTTCTGTTGCCGGGAGATCAGCTTCATCAAAGTCCATATGGGATGATTCAGGTCGCGGGACGATCCAGGTGCTAGCAGTTCCACCCTACTCAAGGTCTTGGCCTTGGGGGAGATCATTTTCTGTTCGTACCTAGACCACTTGCTTCGGTAATGCCGGATCGTGCCATTCGTATTTCTTCGAAATGACTCTTTTTCGAAATACAGCTCAAGGGCATAGGCAGTTTTGAGGCCTGTCCGCTGCCTCAGTCCTTCGAACCAGTAGCCCACTGCGAGCATTTCCACTGTGTTGCTTCGGGGGCGGCTATTTTCCGGAATTTGTTCGCGCAAGCTGCCTGCGAACTCCGAATAAATGTTTGCAATTCTCTTAAAATCAGACACTTAAAAATCCCCGAACGATCTTTGTACCGTAAAAAATGTAGAAGTCTTACGGCTGGAGCGCAAGGGGGCGGTTTATTACTATCAACTGTGACCAAACCGGACATTAAGTGCGATGCGCGAGCCCCTTGAAATCCAATTTCTGTCATTCGAATTAGAGCTCGACCTCAAACAGCGATATGGCCTGATGGTGGGTGGCAGCGCGCTGTGGAGAGAGTTGGGTTACACATCGTACGACGCGTTTCGTAAAGCTAAACAGCGAGGGACAATTGAGGTGCCGCTATTTGAAGTGCCTAATCGTCGGGGGTTCTTTGCTCTGTCCAAAGAGGTCGCTTGGTGGATTGCTACGCAGCGCTGCGCACGGCAGCAGGCCGTATGAACTAAGCATATGAGGAGTATCACAATGAGATCAGGATAGGAGCTAGCCGGTGGATTTGGAGCACAAAAAAGCCCAGGGGTGGAGCCCTAGGCTTTTTTGATGGTGTTAGGTTTCAGCCCTACGCGCCGTCATTCTGTGTTCCCTCGCGTTCGGCGTCAAGTCGATCACATTCCGTTTGTCTGCAATTTTCACACGGCGCGACCTGTGAGGTGTTCACACACCTGTCGCGAGGAGAACATATGAGGCTGCCAATAAGTACGCAGCGCGAGGTGCTACGCCTTACGAGCGACCCCAAGCTGTCGAATAGGGCTATTGGCCTATTAGCCAAAGTGTCCCATAACACTGTTCGCACCATTCGGGATCAGTTGGCACAGTGTGGACAAAGCTGGGAAGAACTGAAGCACCTTGACGACAAAGCGCTGGCGGAGCGTCTGCATACCCAGCCAAAAGTCTCATCTCAAAGGAAGGCTTACCCGTCATGGCCTGCCATCCATGAACAGCTAAAACTTCCTGACATCACCTTGGAACTCCTATGGCAAGAGTTTCGTACAAGCGAGCCAGAAGGCGTGTCTTATGCTCAGTTCACACGGATTTATCGTGAATGGGTCAATAGGCAAAAGCTGAGCATGCGACAGACTCACCTCCCCGGAGACAAGTGCTTCGTGGACTTTTGTGGCAGGACAATGCCTGTGACCAACCCGGATACTGGAGCAATCAGCCAAGCTCAGGTGTTCGTGGCAACGCTAGGTGCCTCGGGATACATTTTTGCCACCGCCGTGAGAAGTCAAACGATCCCAGACTGGCTCAGATGCAACATTCTGGCCCTGGAGTTCTTCGACGGGGTTCCACGGTTCGTTGTGCCTGATAATTTGAAGTCAGCAGTGACGAAAAACACGAGAGATGTGGTGACCCTAAATCGTGCCTACGCCGAGTTTTCTGAGCACTACGGATTTCAAATTTACCCCGCCAGACCGCGTAAACCGCAAGACAAGTCGCTAGGTGAGATTGCTGTTCAACTGGTACAAAGATTCGTTCTCGCAAGGCTGAGAGCGAGCACCTTTTTTTCCTTAGAAGAGCTCAACGAGAAAATCAGCTACTGGGTTGATGAGCTAAACAGTCGAATCACTCGAACGTACCCTAAGAGCCGAACCAGCCGCTTCCTTGAGCTTGACTATCCAGCCCTCAAGCCGCTCCCAGAACATAAGTACAGCTACAGCAAGTGGGTGTATCAGGTTAGGGTAGGCAGCGACTACCACGTACAATTTGAAGAGCACAGCTACTCGGTTCCTTACCACTTCGCGAATCTTCTTGTCGATTTGCGCGTGCGAGACGATTGGCTCGAAATCATTCATCAGCGCCGTCTCATCGGCTCGCACAAGCTCAATCGTCAGCGGGGCACTAGCACTCTCAAAGAGCACTTGGCCCCGAATCACAGATATTTCCAGGACTCCCAGCCGGAAGCTCTGATTGTCTGGGCTGAGACTATTGGGCCGGAAACGCTCCGTTTCGTGAAGGACAACCTCAACCTGCGGAAAGATTTCTCGACCGGTTTGAAGGTCGTTGTTGGCCTGAAACGTGACGTTCGCAAAGGGGCAATCACACCGTCACGCCTTGAGTCCGCGTGCGGCTATGCGAATAGCTTGAACATCCTAAGTTCTGAGCGGCTGCGTTCGATCCTTCGGAACGAATCTGACCTGCGCCCCAACTACCGAAGATCCGCCCCCTTGGTCGAACACGCCAACATACGTGGTGCTGAATACTACGCCTCACAGGGAGATGAGCCGCTATGAAGTCAATCCTCGATACTGCCCAAAACCTTATGTCTCTTGGTCTGCACGGGATGGCAGCAGCCTACGAGCGTCAGCTTGAAACACCGGCGCTGCTGAAAGAACCATTCGAAACAAGGCTTGGTTTAATGATGGATGCCGAAAATAGCGAGCGTGAGAGCAGAAAGGTTGGACGTTTGCTAAAGAACGCAAGGCTTCGTGAGAATGAAGCCACAATAGACAGCATTGAATTCAAGGCGTCTCGAGGCATAGACCGCAATACGGTCATGTCCCTTGGTGAGTGCGAGTGGTTAGCGCGACGTCAGAATGTGATCATCACGGGCGCTACGGGCACTGGCAAAACCTGGCTCGCTTGCGCACTCGGAAACCAAGCCTGCCGCCTTGGGCGAGCGACGCTGTATCGCACTGCCACGAAGCTTTTTGAAGAAATCTCACTTTCTTACGCTGACCACACCACGCCTAAACTACGTCGGCATTTGATCCGCGCAGAATTATTAGTCATAGATGATTTGGGCATCGGTGGCATTGACGCCCAGTTGGGCCCGTTCCTCCTGGACGTTATCGACGAGCAGTCACAGAACGGCTCATTGTTGATTACAAGTCAGTACCCTAAAGAAAAATGGTATGACCTGTTCTCCGACCCCACGATTGCCGATGCAATTCTTGACCGTATCGTTCACAAGTCCCACGTTATAGAACTGAAAGGCGAATCAATGCGAAGGATCAAAAGTCGCAAACGGTTGCAATAGGATCCGGTGTTTATCCAGGTGGGCAATACGAATGCAATTGGTCAAATTGAATGCAAGCAGTTGGTCAAATGCAACGCAATCACCTGTTTTTTCAATAATGTATAATTGGCGGGATTAAGATTTTTGCTATGCTCTTTGAATCATCCTACCTTAATCAGATCTGAGGGTTGAAACCTTTAGTAAGTCCCAGCCCCAGTGCTAGCCCTATTTAAATTTAACAGTCCAGAGGTGATCCAGCTGGGTTGTGCAAATGGGGCTTAGCATCTGGCGCTTCATACCCCAGTATGGCGTTATGGGAACATCTCAAGAGCGTACGGTGCCTCGGCCCCATTTTACGTTGATCTGATCCATCATGCTTTGTGAGGCGCAGCGGCCGCACGTTGGCGGAACTATCAGGTAGTTAAACTTCTAGTTTGCGCCACTGACAAAGCCAGGGCGCATGCTAGCCTGTTAATTAATGAGGTTACGGTTTAGCAACGTGCCAGACTTGGTTGACACCGTCGCCGGTTGTATCCCCTGGCTTGGTATCTTTGACCCAGCTGTAAAGTGGCATGCCTTTGTAAGCCCATTGTTTTGTGCCATCGTCTCGAGTGACGACAGAATAATCATGATCCGCTTTGGCGTTTGCCGACACTGCCAGAGGTGGCCAGTTTGCAGCGCATGGCCCAGTGCAGACCGACTTGCCCGAGGTGTCCTTACCGAACGTGTACAGAGTCATTCCTTTCGCGTCTACGAGTACTTTTCCCTTGTCTGTTTCAGCAACCTTGACTGGCGCGTCGGCGAACGCAAAACCAGATATGCAGCAGACGGCAACAGCAGCGGTGAGGATCATTTTTTTGAACATACGTATTCCTTTGGTTTTTGTGAATTTTTGTAGGCTCGCCTGCTATTTGAAATAGTACGCGACCAGACAGTAGACGAACGCCAGACAGTTCTATTCCAGTTCCGTAAAAAACTTCCCAATATTATGTTTTACCGGAACCCTGATCTTTCCCCCCCTGTTGATCCAATGGCGTTCTTATTTGAGCAAAACGACGTTCACGCTCAAGCATCACGAGCTTGGGCGCCTCACTCCACAGCCGAAGTTCAGGGCTGACCCACCAAGCTACAACGAATGCAGAAACGATCAGGGTCATCACAATTACCATTGAAGCAAACATGATTCACTCCTGCTCGGTAGGTTGGTATAGCGTACGCAAATAGGTAACTACAGCAGTTCGTTGTTCGTCCGAGAGCACTGCTTTCCAGGGAGGCATTGCCGTACCTGGTATGCCTTCACGCAAGACGTTCTCCAGATACGCCGTGTTGCCTTTCTTCTCCCAGAAGTTCGCGGGGCGTGGGGAGAGCCCGCGAGATGCAGGCCCATTGCCCTGGCCACTGGCACCGTGGCAGCTAGCACAATTGGTGGAAAATAGAGACTGCCCAAGCGCTACGTCGCTAGACGGCAAGGCGCGCTCGTCCGCTGTATGCAGGCTTTGCACATAAAGCGTGAGTGCCACCAGCGTTGAGTTATCAAGGTCTCTCCAAGCGGGCATTGCTGTCCCGGGCCTGCCGTTCCACAAAACATCGGCTAAATGCCGGGTTGTAAATTGTGCATCGCGCAGGTTAGCCGGACGTGGCAGCAACGTCGGCGCCGCTAAGCCATCACCTGTTCCACTCGGACCATGGCACCCGGCGCAGTTCTCCGCGAAAGCCGCTTGTCCCAGACGTAATGCGATCGAGCGGTCATTTGCGTTAGTAGGTATCACAAAGCCAGGCACTGGCCCATCCAAGCGAGGTCGCGCGGCGATTGCATCTTGGCTTACATTGAGTGACGCCGACATTTCTTCATCTGCCATGCTGTCGTGCGACATCGCGTTACTGCTCTTCTGGGTTGATTGTTGAGCTTCAACCTGCGCCTGAAGCGGATCGTCATAACCCGAAACTTTTCTAGCTCTACCAAGCGTCTGTAAGTAGGCAACGAGGTCAATTCCATCCGATGTCGGTTTGTTGGCATCACCTTTAAACAACCAGGGATAGCCAGGCATTACAGAGTCACGAACGACATATCGAGGATTGAATAGGTGGGTCAGATGCCAATCATTACTTCGTACCTCGGTTTCCCGAGCTAAATCAGGACCAATGCGGCGAGTCCCCCAGAGTTGTGGGTAGTCGTATTTCGTTTCCCATGCTTCAGTGGGCGCCCCCCAGCGACTGACGTCCTGAGCTACGAATCGTACTTGTTGAGTATGACAATAACCGCACCCTTCGCGGGCATATACAATGCGCCCTCGTTCTTCTTTCGCGGAATACTGTTGCATGTTGGCAGGTGCACGGGCCTCGATTTCCTTTTGCAGTTGCTTCCCAGGCAATATCCCGAGCAGCATAAACGACAAGATAAAGAAGCCGATACCGGCTACAAATATGATCAGATAGGCGCTATTGAACAGGCGATGCTTGGTAACCGTTTGCATACCTTAAACTCCCGCTAACGTAGGGTGAATGACGGGAGAGGTACTTACGGCAGCACCGTTGTTTCGGGCTCCTGTAGTTAGGCCCAGGAAAAACGCGATGAAGCCTGCCAGAATCGGCAATCCGCTTAGGTCTCTGATCCACCAGTACGCCAGAGATGCGCGTACAGAGTCCATCCACGGCGCGGTGGTTTCCCATATTTGTGCCTGTACCAAACCGCCGGCCGTTAGTGTGGTGAACATGGCCAGTAGGCCGATAGTTATCAGCCAGTAAGCCCAATTCATCGCCGCTGCGCTGTAGCGGTTGTTTGGTATACGCTGCCAGGCATGGGCAATCCCGCCAGCGGCAACGAAGGTTGCAAAACCCAGCATCGCGAGATGCGAATGGCCAATTACCCAATCGGAAAAGTGAGTCAATCGGTTGACCGGCATCAGAGCCTGGAACGCGCCCTGCAAACTGACGATTAAATAGAACACCGTGCCCGTCCAGACAAACCTCAGAGGGACATCGCTTGCGACTGTCGAAGCTTGGCCTCGCAGTGACATCAGTTGGTTGAATACAACTAGTATCACGTCCATGCCCAAATACACGGAGGCGATAATGGCCGCCTTCTGCGCGTCCATGGGGATAGCCGAATAGACGTAATGGTGAGTGCCATTGAGCGGATAAAAAAAGAATAGAAACCAGAAACCGATCATTGACAAAAAGTGGCTATAGATAGGTCGATTGGTGGCGGCCGGAATAATGTAGTAAGAGATCGCAAGTACAAATGGCGTAACGAACAAACCCACTGCGTCGTGAATCCAAAGCCCGCTGAATGCAGCACCTTGCGCGCCGGGGATAAATGCAGGCGCGAAATTTCCTACTGGATATGCAAGCAGCGTAAATACGGCTCCGCCGATCAGGTACCAAGCCGAAATATACAAGCCTCCTCGTTGCCGCTTAAGCAAGAAAGGCCCCGCGAATTGGGCACATACCAAAATCAGACCGAGTACTACCACTAGGTCCACGATCATTGGGAACTCCGCCCATTCTAAAGACTGTATTGCGAACCATGGGCTATCGAGCCCGAGGGAAATAAGTAACCATCCGGGCAAAAGGACACCAAGATTCCAAATATAGAAAATGACCCAGCCCAATCTGCGACTGAACACCGGGCGATCAGCCAGGCGCGGGACCATGTGGTAACAGAACGCAAAGAAAGCATTGGCAAGCCAACCAAAAAAAATACCTTGTGTGTGATCGAACCTCAGGCGACCCCAGGTCAGCGCTGCGTGGCTACTCAGCAGATCGGGCATTGTCAGCTTCAGAGCAACAAGCAGGCCCGCAAGAGCTGATAGAAACAGTGTGATCACTGCTGCATAACCGTGGGCTTTGATAAGATCGTAATCAATGCGCGGCAAAATATCCGAGGGTTGATTCGCGTCTAGAGCATGCTCTGTTCCAGCTATCAGTCTACTCATGGCTTAGCTCCTTCAACGAAACGGTTTTGGAGCGGCTTAGAATCCATGCTGCCGTTCCTGATCGCTCCTCCGGCGTCAGTGTTATGTCCGTAGGCCCTGCAGAATAACCATCCCATCCTGGTTGGGGATGGGAAATGGCAGCGACCATGACAGCCAATGCTTCGTGATTAAGCGGCTTCGTCCCAATTACAGATTTATATCGTGCAAGGACTGCATTCCAGCTAGGACCTACCGAACGTTGAGTCGCGTCATGACACCCTGCGCAACGCTGTTGGACCACAATTGCGCCTGCGCCGACCAATGCAGTGGTCAACTCGACCTTATCTGTTGAGTCCACTCGCGACGGGAGAGCATCTCCTCGTCGGGTGATATCCGAGGCGCCGTGGGTGCCGATGACCTTCCAAGATATCAACGTGCCGAGCGCCAATACACCAATCAACATAGCCAATGCAGTTCGGGAAATCCCATGGGCCGATGTGTCGCGAACAGGATCACTCATGGTGTCTCCTTGCCATTGAAGAACATCAGATAATCGATGATTGGTTGTACGGCTTCGTCGGGGATGGGCGCTCCATATTCGTCGCGCATTTTGGCGACCTCAGCCGCCCAGGTTTTACGCGGAAATGCAGGTTGGTTGGTAACGTAACGAGGAGAATGGCAGATCACGCATTGTGCCAGAAATTCGCTGCGCCCCGGACCGTCCGGCAAGTAGGGCTCGTCGTGGGGAACAGTGATTGAGTGCACGGGAGCACCAAAATCGACCTTCGGTTCCTCGGCCGCAAAGGCGCTTGGTATCCAAATAGGTAGGCTACACATCAAGGCAAAAAAGAGCATTCTAGGCTGGAGAAATGTCGTCATCTCACACCACCATTCCAGTGGTTTGTTCGATAACCCGGCGCGCATAGCCTCCCCGATTCCACTGGGTGGTCAGTTGACCTTGCCCGGCGCGGTTGGTGGCGCGGACCTTGAACGTGTATCGGCCTTTGTCAAGGGGGGTCCATACGAAGCGCCACCGACGCCAAGAGAACCGGCCGATCTCGGGGTCGAGCGTCGCATCTGCCCAAGTACGCCCGCCGTCAACTGAAACCTCAACCCGAGCGATACCATCGCCGCCATCATTGGCTAAGCCCTCTAGCATGTATGGATGATTTACAAGCAATAGTTCTTCGGGTTCTGGACGTACGAATACGGAGTGAGTGACAAAGCGGTTGATGGGTACCGTTTTCTTGGAGAGGTTTCCTGGCTCCTCGTTGATCTCTGGATTATCAGGAATTCGGTAGGCTTGGTTCATCCAAATATTGCTTAAAGGTTTATCTAGCACCTCAATGTGAGCCAATGATTTAATCCAGTAAGTCGCGTACCAACCGGGTACCACTAAGCGCAATGGAAAGCCATTGAGCATCGGCAGTGGTGCGCCATTCATTGCGTATGCAACCATCACATCACCATCATTAGCATGGTCAAACTTCAATGACTTCACGATCTTTGGCAAGCCTGGCATTGGCGACTCATCCAGCCCAGAAATTGCCACCTCGACTGCTCCTGCTTTAACACCTGCACGATCAAGGAGGTCCTTGAGGCGAACGCCTGTCCACTGTGCATTTCCCATCGCGCCAAATTGCCATTGCCCACCAGGAGGTTTAGGACCAAACAAGCTTCTGGCATTGCCTGAACATTGGTTCATGGCCACCAGTGTCACGGGCTCGAACTCGTTGACCAAGGCATCAAGAGAAAAAGACTGAGGATTGGCAACCTGGCCATCGAGACGCAGTCGAAAGGTTCGCGTATCGACCTGAGTTGGATACCCCGACAGATGCCACCGAACAAAATAGGCTTCGTTAGGCGTCAGGTCCTGGCGAAAATAATGCAGCGGCGTTTCCAACTGCGGCGGACGATCAGTAATCAGAATCAGTCCCGTTTTCTCTGGAAAACGTACAAGGCGTCGTTCGGACTCTGCGGATTCGATCCTATCTAGTTGCGCCAAGTCCGTTCCAGAAAGGGCTTGGCGCGGAAGCAGGCTAGCGAGACCAGCGCTAGTGGCCAACCCGAGTAAACGACGGCGATTCATCATCCAGAACTCATCACTTCCATTCATTATTATTCACCAGGTCGTGGAGTATCAGCAGGCCCTCGAGAAGGCCTGCGTTGTTTCGATCAGTCAGCCTTGAGCGTCGATACCACCTTGTTGCTGGCGAGATCGACGGTGGAGATGCTCAGGTCCTCGTTGAGGACATAAGCCTTCGACTTGTCTTTGGTGAAGACAATGGCCTGGCGGGGTGCCTTCAAACCGGTCACAGTGGTCGTCACTTTCAGCGTTTTGGTGTCTATCACTGACAGGGTGTTGTCACCCAGGTTACCCGAGTAGACGTGCAGTCCGTCTGGAGTCAGGGCTGCACCGTAGGGGTCTTTGCCCACCATAACGGTGGTTGTGATAGCGCGTTTTTGAGTGTCGACAACTGCGATGCTGTTACTGCCGCTGTTAGCCGCGTACAGCGTATTGCCGTCGGCCGATATGGAGATGGCGCGCAACTTGTTGAAGCCAGTGATCTCACCTTCGATCTTATTGGTCTTGCTGTCGACCAGGGTGATTTTGTCGCCAAGAAAGTTGGTGACATAGACGGTTTTGCCGTCAGGGCTTACTCGGATGCCTTGGCGCGGTTGGGAGAAGCCAGGTACCACAGCTACTGGTCGTTGGTGATCAAGGTCAATAACCGACAAGGTGCTGGCGGCCTCGTTGTTGACGTAGAGCAGGCTCCCATCCTTGCTGAGCGTGGTACCAAAAGCACCTGCACCTAACGGAAGATCTGCGATGACTTTTAATGTTTTGGTGTCGATCTTACGAACGACCCCTAAGCTGCTGTCGGAAAGGTAGAACACATCGCCGTTTGGAGAAAAGACAATGTTGCGTGGCGTGATATAGCCGGTGAGAACCTGACGAACCTTGCCGGTTTTCAAGTCGTAGACCACCACGTCAGGACGCTGACTGTAGGAGACTACGGCTGTCGATTCGTCAGGGCTGACAGCCAGTGAGTTGTTATGAATATCACCATCGAAGGTCCAGCGATCTTCCGCTGCCGACGCACTCATTGATGCGGCGAGCGCGATACCCAACGCCAGTGCAGTCACTGTTTTCTTGATCACATTCATCAGAGGTTCCTCACAAGGGGCAGCCAGGCGTGAGATTGCGCCTTGGCAAATGCAGCTCGCTGATTGCTGCTAGACAATGAGTTGACCTTAAGCGCTTGGGATAAATTCCGAAAACAAGTTGTTGTGGTAGTAGTTACCTACTTTTCAAATAGATTTCGTTAGCTTTGGCTCGCAAACTGAGTGCAACTTTGCCAGAACCGTTCAAGTCCGGACGAGATGAATTTTTCCCGGTGGCGGATCAGAAAAAAGCGCCGGCTCAGCCCAGGCAACGCATGCGGCAGTTCAATCAGGTCTTGAGAAGTCAGCAGATCCCGAACGACCCTGCTCGACAGGCAACTGATGCCGATGCCTTGTGCAAGGACGTGTTTGATGGCTTCTGAGCTGCCGATCTGGCGGGTTTCAGCGAGGTCGTGCAGGTGACGCAACAGCAACTGTTCGACTTCCTCCCGAGTGCCCGAGCCAGGTTCGCGGAGAAGCCACTCAGCAGTACGCAGGTCATCAAGGGTGACCTGCGACTTGAGTGCTAAAGGGTGACGTTGGCCCGCTACAATGAGCAGTTCATCTACAAGCCAAGGTTCGGCACTCAGTTCGGGCAAGTGGCACGGTCCCTCAATCAGTCCCATATCAATCTCGAAATCTGCGACCTTCCGGGCGATAGCCATGCTGTTGGCCATATCAACATCGACCCGCAGGTGCGGAGCCGATTGGCGTAACTCGCCAAGTATCAATGGCAAAACATAGTTGCCTATAGTGGTACTACAGCCTACCCGCAAGCGAGTCTTCAGCTCTGCATGCCCTGGAAGGAAGCTGTTTTCTATCTGCAACGCGTTCTCAAGCATGCTTCTGGCCTGGGGCAGTAATGCTTGGCCGTTATTGTTTAACACCAAGCGTTTGCCTACGCGATCGAAAAGCCGGGTATCCAAGGCGCTTTCCAACTCGTTGAGTGCGGCGCTGGTGGCCGATTGCGAAAGTGACACAGCGATGGCCGCGCTGGTGGTGCTGCCCTGTTGCGCAATGGCGCAGAAGATCTGCAATTGACGTAGGCTTAACTTCAATTTTCTACCTCTTTAACAGGTAACGTAAACCTATACTATCCGTTTAGCCGCTAACCTCATCAAGCTATACTTCAGGCAAGTCACATTGAATGAACACTGAAGCGGGAGCGCGAAAATGAGTGATACACGACTCGCAGCGATTATGGGCGGCAGCCATCCACTGGCAGCATTGTCCAATCCACGAGAAGCGATCCGGCAGTTCACACCTAACTGGTTCGCCGCCACGATGGGCACCGGGATTCTGGCTCTGGCTTTGGGCCAACTGCCATTTGCCGCGCAGTGGCCCAAAGTGTTAGGTGAAGCCTTGTGGTTTTTCAATATCGCGTTGTTTTGCCTCTTTACGGTGTTGTACGCAAGCCGCTGGGCCCTGTTCTTTAATGAAGCCAAACAGATCTTCGGTCACTCCACCGTGTCGATGTTTTTTGGAACCATCCCCATGGGGCTGGCGACAATCATCAACGGATTTCTCCTTTATGGCTTTCCACGCTGGGGGGGTGGGGGTGTCGCTTTAGCTGAAGTCCTGTGGTGGATCGATGTCGCCATGGCGTTGGCGTGCGGGGTTCTGATCCCGTTCATGATGTTTACCCGCCAGCAGCACAGTATCGACCAGATGACAGCAGTATGGCTGCTACCTGTGGTTGCGGCCGAGGTAGCCGCCGCCAGTGGTGGGCTACTGGCGCCGCACCTTGCTGATGCGAGTGCACAGTTCACCCTGTTGATCACCAGCTACGTGCTATGGGCATACTCAGTGCCCGTTGCCTTGAGTATTCTGGTGATTCTGCTGCTGCGCATGGCATTGCATAAATTGCCTCATGAGAGCATGGCGGCATCGAGCTGGCTTTCATTAGGGCCCATTGGTACTGGTGCGTTGGGGATGCTGGTACTCGGCAGCGACGCTCCGGCGATCTTCGCCGCTCATGGAATGGCCGGCATCGGAGGCGTTGCCGAGGGCATTGGCTTGATCGGTGGTGTGCTGTTTTGGGGGCTTGGATTGTGGTGGATGGTTTTGGCGCTGCTGATTACCGGTCGCTACTTCAGGGAGGGTATTCCTTTCAACCTCGGCTGGTGGGGTTTCACCTTTCCGCTAGGCGTGTATGCGGTGACTACCCTTAAATTGGGCTCCATGTTGCACCTCGCGTTCTTCAATTTTGTGGGCGTGGTACTGGTATTGCTGCTTGCGATCATGTGGATCATCGTCGCGGCCAAAACTTTGGTAGGCGCGTATCGCGGCAACTTGTTCATCTCGCCCTGCATCGCCTCGCTGAACAAGATGAGCAAACCCTGAACCTTTGGCTACTCAATCGACTGTTTGGCGTCACGCAGCGTGGATAGGATGCGTTGCCGAACACTCGGGTGAGTGCAAACAGAAAGCGGGCTGGGGTGTGGCATCTCGAGCAATGAGATATCGGGAAAGGCGTGTCGAACCCGCAGCATCGCCTGCTGAGCGACACGTCCGGCAAATACGACAGTCGCGAGATCAGGAAAATGCGGAAGCAGCGTGATTAGCTTCTCAATTCCCTCCTCAATTTGCGCCCTGCGGAGCGACGCCTTGGGCTTTTCAAGATCGGGCAGCCAAGGATATAGATTCCAGATAACGGTCTCTCGGCGTTCCAACCCAACCTGTTCCATGAAACTTTTGAGGTTGCGTTGTGCAGGCCCCGGATTGTCTCGTGAGACATACCGTGCACGACTGACCGTTCGCGCGGGTGACTCTAGCAATATCAATATTTTGGCGTAGACGCCGCCATCCAACGGATCGAAATACGGCAAGGTTTTGTCGCCCGTGGACTGGGAAATCACCCAGCGCGTCAGTTGCGCAACGTTCGGCATCAGCAGAAAAATTTCTCGCGCTTCAAGCGAAATCCCGAGGGGGGCGGTGCCTTGGTGAGTCGACACTGACAAGACGCTTCCTCTATTGATACGAAATTGCCATTAGGAGGCCACGATATGTTCGATCTTCAAGCTCTTGACCTCGCGCGAATGCAGTTCGCTTTCACCGTTTCATTCCACATCCTGTTCCCGGCAGTTACCGTCGGGCTGGCTGCTTATCTAGCAGTGTTGGAAGGTCTTTGGTTGAGGACGCATGACAATACCTATCGGACCTTATACCACTTTTGGATCAAAATCTTCGCAGTCAACTTCGGTATGGGTGTGGTGTCAGGATTGGTCATGGCGTATGAGTTCGGTACCAATTGGAGCAGATTTTCGTATTTCGCCGGCCCTATAACGGGGACCCTACTGACCTACGAGGTACTGACGGCTTTCTTTCTTGAAGCTGGATTCTTGGGTGTGATGCTTTTTGGTTGGAGTAGAGTCGGCCGTGGCCTACATTTCTTTTCTACCGTGATGGTGGCCGTTGGCACCTTGGTTTCCTCGTTCTGGATTCTCGCCTCTAATAGCTGGATGCAAACCCCACAGGGCTTCAAAATTGATCATGGTCAAGTGATTCCGATGGACTGGCTGAAGATTATCTTCAATCCGTCTTTTCCTTACCGCCTGGTGCACATGTCGATTGCTGCCTTCGTGGCAACGGCGTTCTTTGTCGGCGCTTCAGCAGCCTGGCACCTGTTGGGAGGTCGCGATAACCCGGCCGTCCGTCGAATGTTATCAATGGCGATGTGGATGGCGTTGATTGTGGCGCCGATACAAGCCGTGGTGGGCGATGCTCACGGGTTGAACACTTTGGAGCATCAGCCGGCAAAAATTGCGGCAATAGAGGGCCACTGGGAAAACGTGGGCAATGAGCCGACGCCGTTGATCCTGTTTGGCTGGCCCGATATGAAGGCTGAGAAGACCCGGTTTTCCGTCGAGATTCCCTACTTGGGCAGTTTGATCCTTACCCACAGCCTGGATCGTCAGATTCCTGCCTTGGCATCCTTTGCGCCGGAGGATCGCCCCAACTCGACTATCGTGTTCTGGTCGTTCCGTATCATGGTTGGCTTGGGAATGCTGATGATTTTCACTGGACTGTGGAGTCTATGGTTGCGAAAGCGCGGCACGCTCTACCGGTGCCGCTCGTTCTTATACTTCCTGATGCTTATGGGGCCGTCAGGGCTGATCGCCCTATTGGCCGGCTGGTTTACCACTGAAATCGGTCGTCAGCCTTGGGTAGTGTATGGACTGCTGCGCACTGCCGATGCTTCGTCGAACCATAGCGTGGCGCAGATGAGCATTACCTTAGTGCTGTTTGTCCTGGTTTATTTCGCGCTTTTCGGAACCGGCTTGGGCTACATGATGCGCCTGGTACGTAAAGGACCCCAAAATCACGAAGGCGACGCGCTTAGCCACGGTGGGCCTGGCCATCTGCGAACACCTGCCCGTCCTCTATCTGCCGCCCACGGTGGCGATGCTGATAGCCATCACAAGGGGCATTGACTCATGGGCATTGATCTTCCGCTGATTTGGGCCGTGATCATCATCTTCGGCATCATGATGTACGTAATTATGGACGGCTTTGACCTAGGGATTGGCATTCTTTTTCCTTTCATGAAGGGCTCGGGCGATCGCGACGTAATGATGAACACGGTCGCGCCTGTCTGGGACGGCAACGAAACCTGGCTCGTGCTTGGCGGCGCGGCGTTGTTCGGCGCCTTCCCGCTGGCCTATTCGGTGGTCCTGTCGGCCCTGTACCTGCCGCTGATTTTCATGCTGTTCGGGCTGATTTTCCGCGGCGTGGCCTTCGAGTTCCGTTTCAAGGCCACTGACGAGAAGCGCCACATCTGGGACAAGGCCTTTATCGGCGGCTCCCTGGTGGCGACCTTCTTCCAGGGCGTGGCGTTGGGCGCCTACATCGACGGCCTCCCGGTGGTCGATCGCCAGTACGCCGGGGGCGGCCTAGACTGGCTGACGCCGTTCAGTCTGTTCTGCGGCGCTGCGCTGATAGTTGCGTATGCCTTGCTTGGCTGCACCTGGCTGATCATGAAAACTGAAGGCGTGCTGCAAAAAGCCATGCATAACCTGGCCCGTCCTTTGACGTTGGCACTGCTGGCTGTGATCGCCGTGGTCAGCTTATGGACGCCGCTCGCCCATGGCGATATCGCTGCACGCTGGTTCTGCCTACCGAACCTGTTCTGGTTCCTGCCGGTGCCAGTCCTAGTGTTGGTGACTATGTGGGGGTTGTTCAGGGCCGTGGCGAGCAGTGCTCACTACGCGCCTTTTATCTTGACCCTGGTATTGATCTTTCTGGGTTACAGCGGCCTCGGCATCAGCCTGTGGCCGAACATCGTCCCACCGTTGACGTCGATCTGGGATGCCGCAGCCCCCCCGCAAAGCCAAGGTTTTATGCTTGTAGGTGCTCTGCTCATTATCCCGATCATTCTGGGCTACACCATTTGGAGCTACTCCGTGTTCCGAGGAAAGGTTAACGATCAGGCAGGCTATCATTGAGTGAACTGACACCCTTTAAATGCCTCGGGAATCTCTAGTCCGTTCAGGAATGCAGTCCTTGGGTTACTTCGCCATCAGTGACATTATTGCAGTGCTTGGAGCGTAGCTCGGTACACAGGTGGCCACATCCTTTAATGTGGCGAGTGGTCCCCCTTTTTTGGTTTATACGTAGCTACCGATTTGCGAATCTCTTCTCGGGCCTCATCTGCGCTCCCCCAACGGCCCATCTTTACCCACTTACCCGGCTCCAATGCCTTGTAGCTTTCGAAGAAGTGCTGGATCTGTGCGAGGAGTAATGCAGGGAGGTCAGAGAATTCCTTTATGTTGCTGTACACAGAGCTTAGTTTTTCATGAGGCACCGCGATCACCTTGGCATCCGCTCCAGCTTCGTCCGTCATGTACATCACGCCAACCGGGCGACTACGAATGACAACGCCAGGCGATACCGGGTAAGGGCAAATCACCAAGACGTCCAACGGGTCTCCGTCATCGCTCAACGTATTTGGAATGAACCCGTAGTTGGCCGGATAGAACATGGGCGTGCTGAGGAAGCGGTCTACGAAAATTTGTCCACTCGGCTTGTCCACCTCGTACTTGATCGGCGAGTGGTTTGCAGGAATCTCGATAACGGTGAAGAAGTCATCGGGGATCGCGTTACCAGCTGGAATATCCGTGTAGCTCATGCTCATATCTCCAAGCGTCTAGGAAAGGCCAATGCCACTGACGTTTTTGCCAACAGCGATATGTGGTTCGTTTTTTACGGTAACCAGTACAACAGGTTTACCGGCTATAGGCCGTCAGCGCACGAATGCATCATGTCCTGCATAAAACGCATGGCTGCCAAGATGCTCTTCTATTCTCAGAAACTGATTGTATTTCTCGACCCGCTCCCCTCGACATGGAGCGCCCGTCTTGAGATGGCCAGTACCCATGGCAACAGTCAGATCTGCGATGAAGCTGTCTACAGTCTCCCCGCTACGATGAGAAACCATAGCTCCCCAATTTGCCCCGTAAGCCATTACGATGGCGGCTTTGGTCTCAGTCAGGGTTCCGATTTGATTGGGTTTAATCAGTACAGCATTGGCGACGTTTTCTTTGATGCCTCGTTGAATCCGTTCGACGTTGGTGACAAACAGGTCATCTCCAACCAACTCGATCCGGTTACCCAGCGCAGCATTCAATTGCTTCCAGCCCGACCAATCGTCTTCCGCGAGGCCATCTTCCAGTACCGCAATCGGGTACTTGTCGACCCAGGAGGAATAGAGACTAATCAGCTCTTGAGCATCGACCTTACGACCTTCAGAGCGCAGATGGTAAAGACCGTTCTCATAGAAACCGCTGGATGCTGGGTCGATAGCGATCTCGATCTGAGATCCAGGGGTATAACCGGCCCTTTCAATTGCCTTAATGATCAGCTCAATGGCATCTGAGTTTTTCTTGAGCGTCGGCGCAAAGCCGCCTTCATCTCCGACCGCTGTTGAGTAGCCGGCGTCCTTAAGCACCGCTTTCAGCTCGTGGTACACCTCAGCGCCCCAACGCAAGGCTTCCTTGAAACTGCCAGCCCCTGTAGGTGCAATCATAAATTCTTGGAAGTCAGGGCCTTGCCAGTTTGCGTGAACACCGCCATTGAGAATATTGAACATTGGGACGGGCATTCTTGCTGCTTGCTCGCCGCCCAGATATTGGAACAAGGGCACTTTCATCGCAGAAGCCGACGCTCTGGCTACGGCGAGGCTGACGCCCAAGATGGCGTTTCCTCCAAGCCTAGACTTATCAGGTGTTCCATCCAGCTTAATCATCAGATGATCAATCTGTTCCTGGTCAACTGCATCCTGGCCTCTCAGAGACTCAAGTATTTCGGTATTCACATTGCTAACGGCCTTTAACACTCCTCTGCCGGAATACCTCTTTGGATCATGGTCACGCAACTCAACAGCTTCGTGAGCGCCTGTAGAGGCACCGGACGGGACTGAAGCCCGGCCCAGTGTTCCGCACTCCAAGGTGACGTCGACTTCAACGGTAGGGTTACCGCGTGAATCGAGAATTTCACGTGCATGAATAGCCTGGATTTGCGTTTTCATTGATTTTCTCCAAGGGACGATTCGGGAACGTCATTAACCATGTGAATAAGTCGAGAGGCCTCGATTTCGGAAGTCAGCTCTCCATGAGTATTCTGAACAGCTGCACTGCCGACACCGCAATTGCGGGAACCAAGAAGCCTCCAATAATTAGCTCAGGAATCTCTCCCACCAAGGGCATGAATTGCCCTCCCTTTGCCATCTGGAAAAGCTCCAGCATTTGGTTTGACGCAACCATCACAGAACAGCAGTACGCAGTCTGGGCTTGTAGCATGGCCCGCCTTTGATCTAGCAGATGAAACGTCAGCAACGACACTCCAATGCTTACGATGAAAAGCGCGACGAATTCATAGACGGATCCTGTAAAAAGCCTGCCCATCACAAGCCCGAATACGATGCTCAGCATCACTGCGCTCATGTGGTATCCCATTTCTCTAAAGTGGTTTTGATGAGCCGACGTCGGTGAGTTCCATTTCGCAATCTCATCTTTGGATTGCCCACCACCATCGCGCTCGTAACGTTCAACGTTGCTGTGCTCTCAGCTCGTAGCCAGGTACGCAGGTGATGGTCACGTCTGCCTTGCAGGATTTCTCACTGGGCATGCGCATCGTGACCAAGGCGCCTTCGAGCGAGGTGACGATGTACCAACCCTCGCTCGATACCTTTTGGCTGCCTGCAATGCCCGCCAAAAAAAGCGCCCAAAAAACCAGTCCTACGAGGAGCGGCCTGTTGTCACGAGCCCAGTTGACGGGGGCTGGCTGTGGACGCAGGTTATAAATTCGGTACATGGCGTTTATCCTTTTTACTGGTTGTCCAACAAACCGTGGTTTTCAGCTTTTCGCCTGGCCCACTCGACCGTACTCGATGGGCAATTTGATAAAGCTCAGCGAAAACGCCTCCTTGGCCAATGCTTCCAGCAACTTCTCGCACCCGGGCTCATCAGTGGATATCGTCACTGTGACCGGATGATCAGCACCGCTGAGGAAATGCGCGGTATGCAAATGTCCTAAATGATCCAGGCCTTCCGTACCGCTCACCAGCGTCGCTCCCAACATGCCCTCTCGTTTGGCGAACTCAACCAGCCACTCCCCGAGTGGAAGATGCTGGTAGTTGGTACTCTGTTCAGTGAAAAACGTCAGTTGAAAGCCATTCATGGCAACATCCTCTAATGTGGCGAGAGCGACCAACGGTTAGTCGGCTATGCCTCTTCATTTGCGAACTGTTTCTTCGAACTGAATTACAAGGCTTCACTGAGCGGTAACTCGCATAAGAGAAGAACTGCTCGCACCTTGCGCAACTCGTCAGCGTGGTCGCGCAGGAAGGTGCGCAGCTTGACCTCTGTATCCAGCAATTCCAGACACTGCGGATGACGCATATCACCAAGCTCCGGGTGATGATGGGAAATGCGATGGCCCGTCAAATAGCCCGCAGAAATCGGTTTGAGCATGACCTGATCAATCTTGGCTTTCTGCGCGACTTTAAGAAGGTGTTGGGCAAGTGCGGGCGCACTCAGGTGATGCCAGAAATTTGTAACTCGAGCCCGACTAGCGCCAGGGAAATAGAGCTGCAAAGCTGTCAGGCGATCTTGGCGATGTTCGGTCATTTCTCTTCCCCAATAAAAGTCACTTTGCGCTCGCTGGCGGATTCACTTTGAGCATGAAATTGCTTGATATCGGAGAGCCGGATTTCCTTCGGCAGAGGACGGTGATGCTTGCTGTGACCGACGCGCTGGGCGTGATAGATCCCGGTATGCCCGGATACGAGGTAACTTGCGATACAGGCAATGGCTGCAAGCGGAGCAATTTCAGGCCCGAAGAGCTCCATGGCCATGACAATGGTTGCCAGTGGCGTATTAGCTGCACCAGCGAAGACAGCGACAAAACCGATACCAGCCAGCATGCCGAAGGGAAGATGTAAGAGGGGCGCTAGCGCGTTCCCCAAGGTGGCTCCAATGTAAAACAGCGGAGTGACTTCGCCGCCCTTGAATCCAGTCCCCAGGGAGACAACGGTGAACAACATCTTTCCAAGCCAGTCCCAAGGAGCCATTGGCATTTGAAAGGATTGGACGATGCTCGGAATCCCCAGTCCGATGTACTTATCGACATCGGTGTAATGGTTGCTACCAAGCGCCCACACTGCCACTGCGATCAGAAGGCCGCCGGCGAATGGTCGTAATGGCGAATAGGAGATAAGTCGTTTAACGAAAGCCCCTAGCTTATGGGTGGTCGTCGCGAATAGCAGGCCAGTGAGGCCGAAGATAATCCCAGCGGCGACCACAGCCATGACGCTCCAGAGCTGCACGGGAACCACTTCGCCAATGACGTAATGCGTATGAACCACTCCCCAGGCTTTCCCCACCTGGTCAGCAACGATTGCCGCAACCACGCAAGGGAAAAGCGCGTCGTAACGCATGCGTCCGATGGCCAACACTTCAAGTCCGAACAAAGCCCCGGCAAGAGGGGTGCCGAAGACGGACGCAAAGCCAGCACTGATACCGGCCATGAGAATCACCCGGCGATCTTCGCGGCGTAGCCGAAAGACATGCGTCAATTGATCCGCAAGAGCGCCGCCCATCTGCACCGCCGTTCCCTCACGTCCCACAGATGCACCGAAGAGGTGGGAAACCACGGTTCCGATTAGCACCATCGGCACCATGCGCAAGGGAATAGTCTTTTTAGGATCGTGGATCTCATCGATGATCAGGTTGTTTCCGGCATCAACTGGTTTGCCTATCAGGTGATACGCAAGTCCCACGGCAAAGCCAGCAACTGGCAGGAGCCAGAGCACCCAGGGATGGGCTTCTCGCCACTGGGTGGCATGATCCAAAGAAAGGAGGAATAACGCAGAGGCAGAGCCTGCCAAAAGAGCTACAAGACCAGCAAGCGCAAGCCATTTCGCAATATAGGGCAGTAAGTCGAGTTGTTCAGGTCGTCGAAATTTAGACATTTGGCCAGCCACAAAAATGTAAGTGGGCCTGACCAAAAAGGGGATTCTGGGCGCGAACGCCTACAGACCTGGTTGATCAGGTTTCTGTAGGCATCATCAGCTGCTACGGGCACAGCGGTTGGTTAATGGAGGAATGCCATCTCCAATGAGCCGATCTTAGCGAGCTCTGTCCAAAATGTAAAATCGTGTTTCGGAGCACGAGGCAAGCGTAGGCGTCTTCGAGTCACCGCTTATGAAAGCAGGCCAGACTAGGTGACTTCTGTTCCGGCGAAGCCCATCTCAACTGGGGTTTTTATGTAAAATAACGAGATATCTTCAAGCTCCAATCGCTTGAATAACTGCACAGATTCGTCCTCGGTAATGGCCATACGAATTTCGGTAGGCTGATCCGCTAGTTCAAAAAAATGCGAGGAATGCAGCCGGCCGGTATGCCCAAAGCCTTCGATACCTGTGGACAGAGTCGCACCCCGCAGTCCCATTTCTTTCGCCAAATCAACGATCCAGTCGCCGAGCATCTTTCCCTGATAGCGACGATTCTGTTGAGTAAAGAAAGTGACCAGAAAACCTTTCATGTTCCTCTCCTAAGCGCGTGCTGATTATTTGATAGGACAGAAGCCCGGCAGCCGTCATTGCCACCCGGGCAGGATTCACACTGGCATCATGCGCACTGGTCAAGTCGGATGCAAACGACTGGTCAAGTCGAATGCAAATGGCTGGTCAAGTTCATGCAATTGCCCAGGTATTCCAAACCCGACTCCGGATCAGGCAACGGCTCGCCCTCGATGCTGTACACATTCCCACGATGAATGATCCGCATAGTTGGAAGCAGGCCGGGCCAATGGCGAATCACAAACCTGCAGGTGGCTTGGGATTGCGCAGCTTGGGCAGCAAAAAGATCCTTTGAGCTCAGCGGCTCAAAATCGGCCGGCACCTTTTGACGAACAGGGCGCCAGGCCGGGATCATTTCCCCATTGCTCGGATCCTGCACCAAGGCCTTTTCCTGAAAATCGATTCGATGACGCAAGCGACCTGCTCTCATGGCGTCGCCTCGACTGGTTCAGGGCCCGAGAAATTGCGGGACGACCACAACAAAGACTCAACCCCAAGAGGCAGCTTTTCGCCCTTGGCGCCGATCTCTACCGCTTCCCGGTTCGCAAATGAATGCCCAAGGAGCAATAGCAGCGCGGCCTTGAAAGAGGCCGGAAAATCACCGACCTCAACGAGTTTGTCGTTGTCGCAGTACCAGAGCGCCCAAGCCAGCGCAGATTCCGCGTAGAGCGTGATCAACTCATCCTCGTCCTCGAAATCAACGCGCAGGTGCTTCCGCATCAGCTCAATTGAAAGCAGATCGGAAACGGCGATTGTCATTTTTTACCGCCTGCCTTTTTGGTTGGTTCGGTGGTTGGCTCTGGCTTTGCTTCCACCACTTCTGCCAATTCCATACCGATCAATGCTTCGGCCCATTCGTCCTTGATTTCGCGGACTTCGAACTGGTCAAAGCTACCAGCGTGATAGTGCGAAAACTGCCGTAACGCGCGAATTTTGGTCATATCAATCCTCCGGGGCAGTTGCCTGCCCCGGCCCTATGGTTATGGGGTTGGTACGGTGAAAGTGCCCTTGATGATCGCGGTCGGACGGTAATGGGTAACCGCCAAACGCTCCTCACAGAGGATGGTCAGCATGTTTTTCACGAAGTTATCGCGATCCTGGTTGCTGATCTCGATGGTTGCATCCATCCGATCCCAGATTTGTGAGGCCAGGTCGAAGCCACCCACGGTGAAGGTGCCTTGGGCTTGAGCCTTGGTCGCAACCACCGGCAGGCCCCACATCACCTTGGCAGCAAATGCTGCTGGGCCGCCGAAGATGTAGCGACCCTCGGCATCCTTCAGCAGTGCAATTGCATGCCAGTCGCGTGGATTGAGGATCAGGCCGGAAGCTTCGAACTCAGACTCGCTGGTCTGAAAGATCGCGTGTGCGATTTGATCAGCACGGGTGTCACCGGTCGCGTTGAGAGCGGTGTCGTATGCAGTTGCGACCTTATTCAAGCCAATCAGGTTGTCGCCGGTGCCATCGCCGTTAAGCAACTGACCTTCTTCAACCAGATCCAGGCCAAACAGCAAACGACCATTCACGTAGGACTCGAGCATCGGCGCATCGTCCATGATCTGGCGCGACGCCTGAATCCAATGAGCGATGGTTTTGACGTTTGCAGTTTCCTTGGTGAAGGTCAGTTGCGACTCTGGCTTGAGGGCACCCTCGGCGACCGGCGCTGCGCTGTTGGTGAACACGTTTTCGCGCACGTACTCGATGGCGTTCGACGAGGTGCGGCCCTGGGCGAGCAAATCGCGAATGGTCAGACGACGCAGACCTGGCATCAGGATGCCGGGGTTTTGCTGTGGCTGAACCAGTGCTCCCGCCGAGGCCGAGCCCGAGCCGAGCGCCTTGCTGAAGCTTTTGACGTCAACCTTGCCGGAGGTGGAGCCGTTCCAGTTTTTCTTCAGGTCTTCGGCTGCGCGTTCGGCAAACGACTTTTTGGTTTCTGGATTATCCAGACCACCGCCAGCCATCTTCGACTCCAGGTCGAACAGGCGGGTACCGGCGGTTTTCAGTTCTTCCTGGACGGTTTGCAGGTCGCCCTGAAGTTTCTTGCTGATTTCGCCCGTGTTGGTGATTTCTTTTTTCTGCGCATCGAACAATTCGGTCATGTTCTTCTGCGCGTCTTCAATTGCCTTTTGGATTTGTGCCAATTCGGACATGGGTCAGTTTCCTACAGATGGGAAGGACTTGATGCGCTCGATGAGCGCGTTGATTTCGCCACCTTCGGAATCGCTCCGAACTGCGGACTTGAACCGGGCGATGAGGCCCAGCGCTTGCGACTTCGAAAGCCCGGCCGAGTCCCTCAGCCAATGCTCAACGTCGCGAATGGTGGTGATCGACTCCAAGCTTTTCATGGATTCGATCGTCGCCTGCTCGTTCGCAGGAAACGTACAGATGCTGATTTCACGCAGGGCCTGCACATTCTTGAATGCGCGTCCGGTGTCGATCAGATCGAAGTCATCTTTGAAAACGGTAAAGCCGACCGACATGCCTTCGACGGTTTTGTGCTCCATGGCAGCCCGAAGATCCGTCGATACCGACAGGCCCGGGGTCAACTCGCCTCGAGTAAGCAACCCTTTGCTGTCCTCCTCCAGCGTCAGCCATTTACCGACTGGGAGTTCCCAGGTGCGGTGATTGAAGAACATGCCGACTTGCCGACTTTGCGTAGAGAGCGCCTTTTTGAAGGCGCCCGGCAGAATGATGTCGCCATCGCTATCGACTACACCGAACACGCTGGCATAGCCCTCGAACGTGCCTGTCTTTCCTGCGGAGTCGAACTTGATCTCGACCTGATCGAAGGCCAAGGTCTTTTGAATATTGGACATTGGGTAGCTCCAGAAAAACTAAACCCCGCGAGGTGCGGGGTTCGTTTGTCCAAGTTGGGTAAGAGGTACGTTCTGCGACTGACACGTCGCGACATCACCGCCAGGCACAGAGGGCAAATTGTCCAAGCGCCTGAGTTCGTCACGGGTTCGAAGCCCCTTGTCGGCCATGATCCCCATGAATGCCGCTCTCGCGGCCGAGTCACCGCGTAGGAGCCCGTCGAGGTTGTGTTCGGCGTGAATCCGGCCGACGTCTGCAGCTTTCACCAGCCACCGCTGAATGCAGCCTTCCCAAATCTTCAGGTAGGGATCGAGGGTGTACTGGAGAAAACCGATGTTCTGCTGCTCGATTCCTGACCCCCAACTGGTGGACTTTTCGACGTCGCCCACCAGATGGGGTGGAACGCCGAAGAAACGGGCCAGTTCGCCAACCTGAAACTTGCGGGCCGCCATCGTTTCGGCGTCCTGCGGGCTCACACCGATAGCCTGAGTGGTAAAACCGGCCTCCAAGATCCAAAGCCGTTTTTTGACCGGGCCGCCGGCGATCTCCTTGAAGTTTGCCTCGACCTGATCGCGCTGGACTTTGCTCAATGTCTTGCCTTCGCCCGTCATCAGGATCTGGGGCGACTTGGCACCGTTCGCGTAGAAATCGCGCTGCTGATCTTCCATCGCGACGGCTACACCCGCCGTTTTCGCTGCGAAAGCGATCGGAGAAAGCCCAACCAGGCCGTTAAATCCGAACCCTTTCAGGTGGAAAATCTCGGATTGTTTGAAGTCGGCGTACTCGCTATCCCGGCGGTACCGATAAACGATCCGCTTGCCCTCAAGCCTCACGTCCATATTCACCGACATCAGCGGTACCAGGCTGATGATGTCGCCCACAGCGTTGCGTTCGATCAGCGCATAAGCGTTGCCGTAGTAGCAAAGCTGCATGGTCATCGCGACACGGAAGTCGAATGCGGTCATAAATTGGTTCGGCGCGTAGCGCAGCAATCGCGCCAACGGGTTATCGAGGCCGACTTTGGTTCGGTCGTCGCCTTTGGTCTCGAAAACGTCCAGCGGCAGGCAAGCCGACACACTGGAGATCAGGCGAACGCAGGCGAACACCGTGGATATCTGGAGAGAGCGTTCGTCGTTGACGACTGAGTCGCCCACCGTGCCTGAAGCCGACACTGGGCCGGTCTGAGAACCTTGGTTGGGCGATACCAGCCGTCCGCCGACGAAAAAGCTCGCCATGCGCGCCCAGAATGGACTGCGAGTGCGCAGGTCGATGCTGTAGTCGGTATCTGCCATTACATGCTCATTGGTCGATTGAGGAAGTCATCAAGGTTCACGGTGTCCACGTGGGCACCTGCTACACCTATCGCCATAAGGAGTGCGGTCATGTCATCGATCTTGTCGGCAGAACGCTTTTTGTCGGGCGCCATGTTCATGTTGTCGTCCCGCCTGGCGATCAGGTTCGATGCACACCAGTTGAGGATCATGTCCCCGCCGTGAGCAAAGGCTCCGGCGATGTAAGCTCGCTCCAGAACCTGCATAGCTGGGTGGTAGGACTTCGGCCCCTGAACGAATTCAATCATCGGCAGCTCGGCGGCCACCAGTCGGTTGACCAAGTCACTGGCGTTCCACTTGTCGTAGCCGATCGCCTGAACGTTGAAACGCGTGCAGACAGACTTCACGTCCGCCTCGATCACCGCGTAATCCGTTACATCGCCTTCAGTTTGTTTGAGCAGGCCCGATTCGACCCAGGACGCGTACGGAACAGTGCCGCGCTCGGTTCTAAAAGCCACCGAACTCTCTGGCGCCCAGCGCCACCCGTAGGTGTACAGCACACCATCCACGTCCCAGACGAGACGAAATGATGTGAGGTCTGTCGTTGACGCAAGGTCCAAGCCGCCCCAGCAGGGATATGCCGAAAGCCACTCAAGATCTACCTCACCGGAGCAGCGTTGCCACTTGTTAAGGTCGATCCAACCATCAGCCGTGGACGCCGGCCGGTTAAGCCGCTTGATGCGAAACTCAGCCATCTTCGACGGCATTTGCTTCGCCTCGACCGCTTCCTTGCGAATCGCCGCCATCAAGTGCGGGTTCACATCCATCAGCGGGTTGGCTTTGATCCAGCAGCTTTCGTCGAACTCGTTATCGGCTTTGATTCCGAGGCTCTTATCCTCGTCATCCACGGCATAGAACACCACCAAGTAGTGATCCGCTGTTGTGCCAAACAACCCCGACAGCAGCTTCTTCGCGAACATCCTGATCTCTGCCCACGGTCCCGGGTTGGTGTACCCCTCGGTGGTGGTGAACAGCCAAAGCGGATTGCCCCGGGCGCCGGCCGCGGACTGCAATACGTTCAGTAGGTCCGCGGTCTTGTGCGCATGAATTTCATCAAGCCCCGTATGCGAGGGGTTCAGACCGTCTTGAGTGGACGCCTTGGCGTGGATCGGCTTGAAACTCGCACCGGTTTCAGCGCGACTGATCGACTTTGCCCAAACCTCGAGACCGAAGTACTCCCGCAGGTCGGCGTTTTTCTCGACCATGCGTTTGGCAGCATTGAAAATGATCGCAGCCTGGCCGAATGTCGTGGCCGCACTAACAATCTGTGCCCCCTCCTCCGGCTCGCAACACTCGCAGTACAGAAGAATTGCTGAAGACAGAGTACTTTTCGCATTCTTCCGCGCTACCGCGAACAGCGCCGAGGTGAATCGGCGAGGATGAAATTTCCCATCATCGCCCCACCCTTCGGTGTACACCGCTTCGCGCTTGCGGAAACCAAACAGCTGTACCACGAAGAAAATGTGCGACGGATGCATGACGATCGTCGGCTTTTCCCACTTGCCCTCTACGTGGTGGAGTTTTTCGATGAAGTCGCAGGGGTCACTCGCGTGCCAAGGGTCAAAAAGGAAGGGGCAATCCTTCTTTTTGGCCCGTTTCAGGTCATCCAGAAAGCGCTGCGCGGCCTGACGAATCAGCTTTCCGTGCTTTTTACGCTTCTTATCGGCAACCGCAGCCTTGGCGTAGTCGGTCGCGATTTTTACGAAATCACGCATTCCTACCCCAATTCCCAGGTGATTCAGTTATTTGGCTGCTCGCTTTCTGCCGTTACCAGCGAAGACGTTGCCCTTTGATTCGGACCCTCCCGAAGAAACCTTCCGGCGACTCGCCGGGGTCATGCCGAACTCAGAAAAAAGAGCCTTCAATGCTGTTGTCTCGGCCGCGGTTGCCTCCATGTCGGCCTTGGCTTTTTTCCGAAAGCACTGCCATGCGTGGCAAAGCTGCTCGAGTGAATACAGATCGACAACCTGGAGAACCTTGGCGCTCACAAGCTGCCGACCGAGACTCCTCCACATTTCTGCACCGTCTGCATTGAGGTGCTGGGGCGGGTCGGGAAAATCTTCGATGAGATCAAATTCCGGCGCGTCTTTTTCCTCGCGATCCGGGCGATCAGTACCGGCCAGAACCTTGAGGTGCGGGGCCGTCGGCTTCCGTCCTCTGGTCATTTGTCACCCTTATATTTTCAAATCCTAATTTTGACGGCGCGAATAAAGCTTTCGGGCGCGGTCGGGAAGCGAAAAGGCCCAGACTTCTGACCCACCCCTTGGGGCTGTGACGTGCCACAACGGGGAGTTGACGTGCCTCAACCCATCCGAAGCACGCGGTTGGCGTGCCTCAGCGTCTGCCCGCTGCGCCTCTCGCGTTGCCGAAACCGCCGTCCTCTGTGGCTGTCGTCCTGCTGTGGTGCGGGCGGCAGAGCCCTTGCCAGTTGGTTCGATCCCAGAACAAAACCATGTCGCCTCGGTGCGGGATGATGTGGTCAACCTCGGTTGCGGCGCCCACTCTCCCTTCCTGCCGACAGTGGACGCACAGCGGATGCTTGGCCAGGTAGCCCTTGCTCGCCTGCTGCCAGCGGTAGGTGTAGCCACGGGCGTTGCTGTTGCCTCGCTGCTGCTCGGGCGTCGAATGCTTGGGCGTGATGGGTGCCGCTGGCTTGTGTCGTTGCGGCCGGACTGGCATGCACTCTACTCGGTTGGTGGCTCGCTCTTCGCGGGCTGGCTGGGTTGGGATGTCGTTGTCGCACGCTCGGTCAAGAGGCGAACACGCTCAGCTGCAACCATCAACCACTTGACTGCTCGCGCTCGGCGGGCAGCGCAGCCAGTGCAGGCCATCACCAACCTCCCGCCATCTTGGCGCCTACCTCTACACCAGCGATGAACACCATCACCACCAACATCGATCCGGCGCTTGGGATGACAGATGCGCGCAGTGGTGAGCGCATGGGCGGTGGTGCCGGCGGCTTCAGTTGTTCGCACATACCGCATAGTGGGGTTGATTGATCTGTGATCATCGAAAGCTCACAACCAACGCACCGTGTATAAATGAATGGCCTCATGGGGTACGGCTCGGCAGCTTGAAATCAGTCACCCGGTCAGCGATTGTCCGGATCTTCTCAACACCCAAAAAACCAACCCATCCACCCACGAAGGTGGCCATGCTCTGCGGAAGGCCGAAGAACTCCAAACCACTGATGATGGTCAGGGTAAGGCCTCCACATAGCACACCCTCAACGAGCATCTGGCGACGGGAACCGCCACCATAAGTAATACGCAGCACGGCCATGGCGAACGACAGCCCAGCGGGATAAAGGATCGGCGCATGCTGGCTCAGCCACGCAAGCATCAATGCCCAGGTGTCTGGCTTATCTGGCATGTTCGGCATCTCAGGTTCCTCCCTTTCGGGGAGTGCATTGGGATCGGCTCCCGCGGCACTCCCAGCTCGGAGCGACGGGTGTGGTGGAGCCGAAAACGAAAAAGCCCCGCACGATGGCGGGGCTCAAGAATAAAACTGTGAAATTCTAAGGTATCGGCTTGAAAAGGTTTCAGATGGAATCTAAAGGGCGCTGTTGGTCAATGGCATCGATCAAGTTATAGCCTCGCCAAGTGATTGCCTTCAAGGTATCCCAAGACTGCGTACCCTCTGTGGTGTTCCAGTTCGCTCTGTCGGCAATGATGAACTTCTCATTCTTGAGAAGCTGAAACGCGACAACAATATTCCACCCGTCCTGCTCGCTCTTGCCAGGCAGCGCCAAATAGTCCTTCTGAACTTGGGGCAAACCGACAGCTTGGTCCGGCGTAGTTGTGTCTTCAAGTTGCTTTAATATGAAGCGAATAGCTTGCAAATCCCTTTTCACACCATCACCTGCTTATTGAAAAGCCCGACACAGGCTCGGGCTTTAGACGCCAATCCTCAACACGCGCAGGAATGACAGGATGGGATAAATACTGATGGAACGATGGATTGATGTCAACAAGCCTTTACGCAGCATCGGTAGAAATAATCAGCCCTTCGATGTCGAAAATCTCTCCAGCCATGCACAGTGCCTCATCAACCAGCGTGTTCAGGGTGCTGTAGATGTTTCGGCGCCATTCGCGGCGCGTTGACTCAGGGCGGCCTTCGGTATCCCAGGTGTTCATGTCGTAGAAGCTTTTCGGCAGAACGATCATCGACGCAGACCGGGATTCAATCCGCTTCTTCGCCGATCGCTCTGCAGCGACGGCAGCGGCAATCATCGATTCACGGCGCCAATCCGGCGCGCCGACAGGAACAGTAACCGTGACAGTCTTTGCTGACTTCGGATCGGCGCCCTTCAGCTTTGGAACCGCCCACGCAGTGAAGGCTTTGAAGATGAACAGTTGCGGCGCCGGCGAATTGATCAACTGTCGCAGCTCGGTGATTGCCTGAACCTTCTTCGCTTTGTCTGTACTGAACTGGGCCACCAAGGCGTTCATATGTTTCTTTTCGAGGCCGTGGTGAAGTCGAGCCGCGACCCAGCAATCAGCCTGGGCACGATCAATACGCTCACCGGGCGCACAGCGGAACAGTGAACGAAGGTCGCGCTGCTCCTCCTCATGAGGGCTGTACAGCTTCTGCCATGCCTGTTTGCTGGTGTTATCGATAGCTTCAGCGGCGAGAGCCGAAACCACACCACCAAGAACGCTGTTGTAAATCATGGATCAATCCCCCTTGATAGCCGAGCCACCAGGCCCGCGAGTGTTGGTTTGCTGGTAAAGCTCAGCCATGGTCAATGGCTCACGCGGCAATGTCGCGATGTGGCGCTCATGACGGATCAGCATGCCGAGCTGAACGACCAGGTCATCCACCGGCAGCGGCTCCAGCGTTTCGGCGTGCACCAGGCCGGACGCATGGCAACCGATGCAATCGAGCTGATGGAACACGCCTTTGATCAACCCTTTTCCGGCACAGGATGGGCAATCGGTGAGCGGGATCTGGCGGCGCACAAAGGCGGGGCCGTGTGTTCTTTTATCCATTTTTAAACCTCGCCTTTTATGGTTTCGTGATTTGGCTAGAAGCCGCGCCATTCAAGGCCTCGGCGGCATTCTGCGAATTTCCGTTTCTAGTCATGGTCGAGCGGTGAATCAGGCTGAAGCCTTTCCCGTCTAACCATTCGTGCCACTTGCTCAGGGCTTCGCGCTTGAGCAGTTCGGCGGATGTGTGGATGTAGGTCTGCACGTTGCGGGTCATGGTGTGGTTCACCAGCATCTCGCCAATGAGGAAGTCCACGCCGAGGTCAGTCCAGCCGGTGCGGGCCACCTTGCGCAGGTCGTGGCTTGTCCACTCGCCCTGCCCCAACCGTGTGAACACGGCACACGCCTGGCTGTCGCTGAGGCATCCACCGCCACGCGCCGGGAAGACGAACGCGCCCTTGTAGCCCTTCGCTGCCTGCCAGTCCCGGTACCGCTCCAGCAGCGCGCAGACCTGATGCGTCAGCGGTAGCCGATGCTCGCAGCGGGTCTTGGTGTTTTCGGCCGGGATGAACCACTCGCCCTGCTCGCCCAGGGTCAGGTGCGCCCACCGAGCCATGCGGGTTTCGCCGACGCGTGTACCGTGGCAGAGCATCATCAGCGCCAGCATGCAGTCCTGCGGGTACCGGTCGAAACTGGCGGCCAAGTCCCCGATCACATCCTCGAGCTGGACGGCGCGCAACCGGGAAGGCTTGGGCTGGATCTTCGCCTTGGTGAAGTCGGTGAACTTGAAGCCGGCGATCGGGTTGGAGCTGATCATGCGCAGCTTCTCGGCCTGCCGGAACGCCACCACCAGCACGCCCCACATCAAGCGCACGTATGACAGCGAGAACTCGGCCTGCATCGGCCACATCAGTTGCTTGTCCAGGGTGAAGCGGTCCACCTCCTCCACCAGCAGGTCACCGAGCCGCGGCTTCAGGTGGCAGGCGATGATCGAGGTGTTGGTGGATCGGCGCTTGGCCGACAGGCTGCGGTCAACGGCTTGGCGCGCCGTGAACCAGTCGAGTAACTGGCCGACCGCCTGCAGCGTGCCGGCGGCGGCCGAGGCTTTCGGGTCAGCAGCCAGGCGCTCGCGGATCTTCGGCAACGCATTGATCAGCCCTTTCACCGGAAGCTCAGGGAAGCCGGCGATCTTCTCCCACTTCTTGCCGACCACCAGGTGCCAGGTACCGCGCTCGCGGTTCTTGTGGTAGCGAAAGTAAACGCCCGGATACCGCGCGTCCCGCATATCACGGATATCGGTGTTGGCCGATTGCCGGCGGATCTCGGCATCAGAAAACGTGGTCAGCAGGCTCTGGCTCATGGCGTGGTCGGCTCCGGGTCGATCGGGTAATCCCGGATGTGCACGCGCACCGCGCCGCCCGGCACCGGCTTGCCGATGTTGATCGTGGTGACGAAGTTCTTGTCGTCGATGCCCAGGCCATCGGCAATGCCGTCCCGGCCGGCCTTGAAGCGCGCCAACAGGTTGTCATCGTCGTAGGAGCGGCGATTCGGCGGGCAGAACGTCACCCAGAAGTACTTTTTGCCGCTGAGCAGCG
>OEPS010000058.1_pt1 | contig 41080 bp, 38 predicted proteins | sample 1539411 | NCBI WGS metagenome assembly OEPS01 (sample SAMN02671747, study PRJEB22543) | soil metagenome | biome: bacteria | place: China:Hunan Province, Lengshuijiang City | collected 2012-10-15 | depth 0.08m m
CCTGAGCGAGAAGGCAGAGGATAAATCTGCTGAGGTATTATTCTATGGCGATCCTAATTGTGCGCGCCGTAAAGCTTATTTGCAGGAGTTGAAGAAACATTTTAATGTAACTGTTGCTTCAGAAGTGTTTGGCGAGCGCCTGACAAGGATGGTCAAGGATGCAAGGGTCGTCATTAATATCCATTATTATGAGGATGCACTGCTGGAGACGACGCGTTTGTATGAAACGTTGTCATTAGGTACACCGATTGTCAGTGAAAGTAGCGCAGATATTGAAGAGCATCAGGATCTGCAGAGCGTGATTGATTTCTGTCCTGTTGGCAATATTCAGTCGATGGTTGAAAAGTTAAAGGCGCTGCTATCGGATGAACAACACTATCGCGAGAAGCGTGAAAACATTGTGCGTTTTACCGCCGAAGACAAGAAAAATAACTTATATCTAAAGCGTTACCTGCTATCGATTGATAAACTTTCATTCCCACAGTATGAAAGCAACTACAGTTTCGATGATATTCAAGAAAACGACATTCCGCGTTTATGCTTGTCGCTGTCGGAAACGCCAGTACGCAGAAAGGCCTTCTTTAAGAGCCCTTCCCATGGCTTCCGTTTCTTTGATGGTATCCGTTATCGTATTGGTTGGATTGGCTGTGGGATGAGCTATAAATATATGCTCTCCAGAATGTTAGCCAGCAGGGCGAGGATGGGTATAATCTGCGAAGATGATGTGATTTTCCCGCTAGATTACGATCAAAAGCTAAATAAGATAATCAGTCATCTGCAGACAACTGAGGTTGAATGGCATATTTTTGCAGGTATTATTGCGCATCTCCATGACGATACCAAAATCATTGATGTTCGTGAGATCGACGGCATTGAATATGTCTACATTGATAAAATGACCAGCATGGTGATGAATATCTACTCGCGCAAAGGGATGGCGTTGATCTCGCAATGGGATGAAACGAACATTGATGCGGAAACTAATACTATTGATCGTTATGTTGAATCTGCGAAAGACCTGGTGGTAGTCACCACGATTCCATTCCTCGTGGGGTATGCGGAAGAACAGCAGTCTACGCTATGGGGTTTTGAAAACTCGCAATACACCTCGCTAATCAAGGCCAGTGAAGAGCTGCTGGCGAAAAAGGTCGCAGAATTTAAACGCAACCGTAAGTCGTGAACAACTGCTTAGTATAGGGCCGGGAATTGAACGGAATGACTGTTCATTTCCCAGCCTTTTTTACGCCTTAAATTACTGTTATTACTGATGGCGACTTTTTAAGTTGGCAATGATATCTTCCAACGACAGCCCCTGATCCTGCAGCAGCACCAGCAGGTGATAGATCAAATCCGACGCTTCATTCTTCAGCTCAAACTGGTCATGCACCGTCGCGGCCAGCGCGGTCTCGACGCCTTCTTCTCCCACCTTCTGCGCAATGCGCTTGGTGCCGCTGGCGTACAGCTTCGCGGTATAGGAACTCTCCGGGTCAGCGTGCTTGCGTTCCGCCAGCAGTTGCTCCAGCTGATACAAGAACAGCCACTGGTGGCCGGTTTCGCCGAAGCAGCTCGATGTGCCTTTATGGCAGGTAGGGCCAATCGGATTGACCAGCGCCAGCAGGGTATCGTTATCGCAATCCGGGGTGATACTAACCACGTTGAGGAAATTGCCCGACGTTTCTCCTTTAGTCCACAGACGCTGTTTGGTGCGGGAATAAAAGGTCACCTTGCCGGTTTCTTCGGTTTTCGCCAGCGCATCCTGGTTCATATAGCCCAGCATCAGCACTTCTCCGGAAACGGCGTGCTGCACGATGACCGGCATCAGTCCATCGGTTTTTTGCCAATCCAGCTGTTCACTTAACATACCCTAATCTCCACGCCCTGTGCTGCCAGGTACGTTTTCAGTTCACCAATATTGATAATTTGCTTATGGAACACCGAGGCAGCCAGCGCGCCGTCGACGTTCGCGTCGCGGAAGGCTTCCAGGAAGTGTTCCATGGTCCCCGCGCCGCCGGATGCGATCAACGGCACGTGACACACGGCGCGCACCTTGCTTAATTGCTCAAGATCGTAGCCGTTACGCACGCCGTCCTGGTTCATCATGTTAAGGACGATTTCCCCGGCTCCGCGCTTCTGCACTTCCTGCACCCAGTCCAGCGTTTCCCACTGCGTCACCCGCGTGCGGCTCTCATCACCGGTATACTGGTTGACGTGATACTTACCGCTCCCGGCGTCAAACCAGGTATCAATACCTACCACAATGCACTGCACGCCAAAACGATCGGCAAGACGAGTAATTAGCGTAGGGTCTGCCAGGGCAGGGGAGTTAATGGAGATTTTATCCGCGCCGAAAGAGAGAATCTGCGCCGCATCTTCCAGCGACTTAATACCGCCGGCGACGCAGAACGGAATGTCGATCACTTCCGCAACTCGCGACACCCAGCTTTTATCCACCACGCGGCCATCGCTGGAGGCGGTGATATCGTAGAACACCAGCTCATCCGCGCCTTCGTCGGCATAGCGTTTTGCCAGCGGGACGATATCACCGATGATTTCGTGATTACGGAACTGCACGCCTTTCACTACCTGGCCGTCGCGAACGTCGAGACAGGGAATTATCCGTTTTGCCAGCATTGAATGGCCTCCGTTACGTTAAATTTACCTTCCAGCAAGGCGCGACCGACAATTACTCCACGCACTCCGGTACCGCGCAGCGCGGCGATATCTTTGAGATCGCCAATGCCGCCGGAGGACTGAAACGCGACCTGCGGATAGCGGGCGCAGACTTCTTCATACAGTGAGACGTTAGACCCTGCGAGAGTCCCGTCACGGGAAATATCGGTGCACAGCACGTGCTGCAGGCCGACGGACTGATAGCTCTCCACCAGCTCTTCCAGCGTGACGCCGGAATTTTCCTGCCAGCCGCTGACCGCTACCTGTTTGTTGCCGTCTGCGTCAATGCGCACGTCGAGCGCCAGCACAAGATGCTGCGGACCAAACCGCTTAAACCAGCCTTTCACCACTTCCGGCGATTTCACCGCCGTCGAGCCCACCACCACCCGCGCCACGCCCGCGTCAAGCAGGGCGGCCACGTCTTCTTCCGTCCGCACGCCGCCGCCAACCTGCACCGGTACGTTCACGCCGGCAACCAGCGTTTTCAGCAGTGGGATCTGACGCTTCGCCGGATCTTTAGCCCCGGTCAGATCGACCAGGTGCAGCACTTCAGCCCCTTGCGCGGCATAGGATTGCAGACGCGGCAGCGGATGGTTACCGTAGTCGCGCTGCTGAGCGTAATCGCCCTGATGGAGACGGACGACCGTGCCGTCAATTAAATCTAAAGCAGGAATGATCATCACATCTCCAGGAAGTTTTTCAGCAGCTGAGCCCCGGCGCTGCCGGAGCGTTCAGGGTGGAACTGGACGCCAAAGAAGTTATCTTTCTGCACCGCTGCGGTGAAGGCCTCGCCGTAGCTGCACTGAGCGATAGTGTTAACGTTGACCGGCATCGCGTAGCTGTGGACGAAGTAAAAATACGCCCCGTCTTCAATACCGCGAAACAGACGATCGCCCGCTTTAGCATAGACCCGGTTCCAGCCCATATGCGGCAGCGGCAGGCCGTGGTCGGCCATTTTCGGCACGTCCTGGTCGATAATGCCCAGTAAATCAACGCCGTTATTCTCTGCGCTGCGTTTTCCCAGCAGCTGCATGCCGAGACAAATGCCCAGCACCGGCTGGGTACAGGCTTTAATCAGCTCGATTAAATCGCGCTCGCGCAGCTGGTCCATTGCCGCCTGGGCCGTCCCTACGCCCGGCAGAAACAGCTTATCGGCGCGCAGCACCACATCCGGGTCGCGGCTGACCTGCGGCTCGTAGCCGTGGCGGCTCACCGCGGATTTCACCGAATTGAGGTTGGCGCAGCCGGTATCGAGGATCACCACGTTCATCACAGTACCCCTTTCGAAGACGGCAGCGTGTCGCCCTGGACGCGAATCGCCTGGCGCAGCGTGCGGCCAAAAGCCTTGAACAGGCTCTCAACGCGGTGGTGGTCGTTCTTACCCTTGGTTTTCAGGTGCAGAGTGACCGCCATGGTGTAGGAGAGCGAACGGAAGAAATGTTCGACCATCTCGGTGCTGAGGTCGCCGACGCGCTGATAGGTAAAGTCGGCTTTATATTCGAGATGCGGACGACCGGAGATATCCAGCGCGCAGCGGGCCAGACATTCATCCATCGGCAGCACAAAGCCGAAGCGGCCGATACCGCGCTTGTCGCCGAGCGCCAGCTTCAGCGCTTCGCCCAGCGCCAGCCCAGTATCTTCCACGGTGTGGTGATCGTCGATATACAGGTCGCCGCCGACGTTGACCTCAAGACGGAAGCCACCGTGGGTAGCGATTTGGTCAAGCATATGATCGAAGAAGCCAACGCCGGTGGAGATTTTGCTACCGCCTTCGCGGTCCAGCCAGACCTTCACATCAACCTGGGTTTCTTTGGTGATGCGCTCAACGTGCGCGTAGCGGTCACGGCGGGTCAGCTGTTCGCAAATGGTCGGCCAGTCCAGCTTTTCACGGTCATAGCGCAGGCCGGTAATGCCCATATTATCCGCCAGCTGGACGTCGGTCGCGCGGTCACCAATCACGTAGCTGTGGGCGGTATCCATCACCCCTTGCTCCAGCCACGGCAGCACCAGCCTGGTTTTCGGCTTGCGGCAGTCGCAGTTATCCGCCGGCATATGCGGGCAAATCAGCACCTCGTCAAAGTTGACGCCCTGTGAGGAGAAAATCTGCATCATCAGGTTGTGCGGACCGTCAAACTCGTCCTGCGGCAGGCTGGCGGTTCCCAGACCGTCCTGATTGGTGATCATCACCAGCCTGTAGCCTTCCTGCTGCAGCTTCAGCAGAGCCGGGATCACCTGCGGCTCAAAGGCCAGCTTATCGAAGCGGTCTACCTGAAAATCAACCGGTGGCTCGGAAATCAGCGTACCGTCACGGTCAATAAAGAGAAACTTCTGGGTCATACATTCTCCGCAGTCAAAGCGTCAATGACGCGCTGGCTCTCTGCGCGGGTACCGATAGTGATACGCAAACAGCCGCTTAATGAAGGTTGTTTATTCTGGTCACGCAAGATAATGCCCTGATCCCACAAAGATTTAAACACCGCGCTGGAGGCGGTGATTCGCGCCAGAACGTAGTTGGTCTCGGAATCGAACACTTCTTCAACGCAGGCAATGCTGCGCAGCTGATTCACCAGATAATCGCGCTCGTCGAGGATCTGCGCCACGCGGGCGCGCATGGCGGTAATCCCTTCCGCGCTCAGCGCTTGGGCGGCGATATCGGCAACCGGGGTAGAAAGCGGGTAAGGGGCGATAACCTTCAGCAGCACGTTAATCACCTCGGCGTTGGCGAGGGTAAAACCGCAGCGCAGTCCGGCCAGCGCGAACGCTTTGGACAGGGTACGCAAAACCACCAGGTGCGGATACTCGTTCAGCCAGGTTGCCAGCGTCGCCTGCGGACAGAACTCAATATAGGCTTCATCCGCCACCACGATGGCTTTACCGCGCGCCATTTCCAGCAGAGAACGGAAATCTTTCGGGTTGATGATCTGTCCGGTGGGGTTATTCGGGCTGCAGACGAAAATCACTTTCACGCCGTCAAGATTGGCGGCGATACCAGGTAGGTCCAGCTGCCAGTCGGCAAGCGTTGGCACCGTGCGGCAGGTTACGCCGATGGTCTCGGCGCTGACGCTGTACATACCGTAGGTTGGCGGGCAGTAAAGCACTGCATCCTGACCCGGTTCGCAAAAAGCGCGGATCAGCAGTTCGATGCCTTCATCGGCGCCGCGGCTGACCAGCACCTGCTCCGGTTTGACTCCGGCATACTGCGCATAGCGTTCAATGACCGCTTTCGGCTGCGGTTCCGGATAGCGGTTCAGCGTCTGCTCGGTCAGCTGGAACTCTACTGCCGTCGGGAATTCGTTAGCGTTCAGCCAGACATCGCCTTTGCCGCCCAGACGGCGAGCAGACTGATACGGCGTCAGCGCGCGGACGTTGGCGCGGGCTAAATCTTCGATGCTCATGCTTGCTCCTTAAGGGCTGCGACGCGCAGCGTAACGGCGTTTTTATGGGCGTCCAGGCGCTCGGCGGCGGCCAGAATCTCAATCGTGGAGGCGAGGGCGGCAAAACCTTCGCGCGACAGCTCCTGCACGGTCATGCGTTTCTGGAAATCCGCCAGGCCGAGGCTGGAGCAGGTCGCGGTGTAGCCGTAGGTCGGCAGCACGTGGTTGGTTCCGGAGGCGTAATCGCCTGCGGATTCCGGCGACCAGTCGCCGAGGAACACCGAACCGGCGCTGGTGATGCCATCGACCAGCTCGCGGGCGTTACGGGTCTGAATAATCAGGTGCTCCGGACCGTACTGGTTGGAAATTTCTACGCACTGGGCGATATCGCGGGCGACGATAATCCGGCTGGCGGAGAGCGATTCGCGCGCCGTTTCCGCACGCGGCAGCGCGGACAGCTGGCGCTCAACGGCTTCGGCGACGCGGTTTGCCATATCGCTATCCGGTGTCAGCAGGATCACCTGAGAATCCGGTCCGTGCTCCGCCTGGGAGAGCAGGTCAGAGGCGACGAAATCCGGGGTAGCGCCGCTATCGGCAATCACCAGCACTTCCGACGGCCCGGCGGGCATATCAATCGCCGCGCCGTCCAGGCGCTGGCTGACCTGGCGCTTGGCTTCTGTCACGAAGGCGTTGCCAGGGCCAAAGATTTTATCGACTTTCGTTACCGATTCGGTGCCGAACGCCAGCGCGGCAATCGCCTGTGCGCCGCCGACGTTAAAGATATTGCGCACGCCGCACAGCTGGGCGGCGTAGAGGATTTCATCGGCAATCGGCGGCGGCGAGCACAGTACTACCTGCCGGCAGCCCGCGATGCGCGCCGGCGTGGCGAGCATCAGTACCGTAGAGAACAGCGGCGCAGAGCCGCCGGGAATATATAAACCGACGGAAGCGATAGGGCGGGTTACCTGCTGGCAGCGCACGCCCGGCAGGGTTTCCACATCTACGGCCTGCAGCCGCTGCGCGTTGTGAAAGGTTTCGATATTTTTAACCGCTACGGCCATCGCCTGCTTGAGCTCATCGCTCAGGCGCGCGCCGGCGGCGGCAATCTCTTCGTCAGTGACTTTGAGCGTCCTGACGTCGGTTTTGTCGAACTTCGCGCTGTACTCGCGCAGGGCCGCATCGCCGTTATTTTTCACATTATTGAGGATCTCCGCCACCGTCTTGCTGATGCTATCGGAGGCGGAAATTGCCGGGCGCATTAATAGTTGTTGCTGTTGTTCTGCGCTACAGCCGTTCCAGTCGATGATTGTGTTGAAGCTCATGGTCGTTTCCCCTGTTTGTCCCGTAACCGAACCGCCGGATTACTCCATCATCTTTTCAATTGGCAGCACCAGAATGGAGCTGGCGCCCAGCGCTTTCAGTTTTTCCATCGTTTCCCAGAACAGGGTTTCGCTACTTACCATATGCATCGCCACGCGCTGCTTGTCGCCAGCCAGCGGCAGAACGGTCGGACGCTCGGCGCCCGGCAGTAGTGCAATCACTTCTTCCAGACGCTCGGTCGGCGCGTGCATCATGATGTATTTCGATTCGCGGGCCTGAATCACGCCCTGAATACGGGTCAGCAGGCGGTCAATGAGCTGCTGTTTGGCTTCAGCCATCTCGCCGTCGCGCTGAATCAGGCAGGCTTTGGAGCGAAACATGACTTCAACTTCGCGCAGACCGTTCGCTTCAAGGGTTGCGCCGGTGGAGACCAGGTCGCAAATCGCATCGGCCAGACCAGCGCGCGGGGCAACTTCAACCGAGCCGTTCAGCAGGCAGGATTTGAACGAAATGCCTTTTTGGTCAAGGTAACGCTTCAGCAGGTGCGGGTAGGAGGTGGCGATGCGCTTGCCGTCCAGCGCCGCCGGGCCGTCCCAGATTTCATCCGCCGGAGTCGCCAGCGACAGGCGGCAGCCGCCGAAGTCGAGCCGGCGCAGGGTGAAGTAGCGAGGATCTTCGCCCTGAGCGCGGCGGCTCAGCAGCTCTTCTTCCAGCACGTTTTCGCCGATAATCCCCAAATCGACCACGCCATCCATGATAAGGCCCGGAATATCGTCATCACGCACGCGCAGAATATCAATGGGCATATTCTCCGCCATCGCAATCAGGCGCTGAGTGTGTAAATTCACTTTGATGCCGCAGCGGCTGAGTAATTCGCGTGAATCTTCACTTAAACGCCCTGATTTCTGAATAGCTATGCGTAAACGGCTGTTGTCTAACATTCTTATTTTCCTCTATAACCCTGTATGAATCTGTCCGAATCTGGTCCAAAAAAAAGCCCCCGGAAGTGAATCTTCCGGGGGCTCTCTTTGCGTTCATGCACCACTGGAAGATCCAAACGTCTTCCAGCACACATCGCCTGAAAGACTAGTCAGGATGATGGTGATGGTGGTGGTTTTTAAATTGAACGCTGTTCATAAAATTCTCTGTGAATGACTATGCATTTGATGTCTTTTAACCTAAACCACTTTACTCGCATAAAGCAAGGGCTTTTTTCTATCATTAATTCATTTCATATTGACCGAAGAAATTGTCAGTTGCCGCCTGCTGGCGTAGCCTTAAGCCAGCACAGCGAAAAGTCAGGAGCAAGGGGATGAAAAAGGTCGCAATTGTGGGTTTAGGATGGCTGGGTATGCCGCTTGCGCTGTCGTTGATGTCGCGTGGATGGCAGGTGACCGGCAGTAAGACCACGCAAGATGGCGTGGAGGCGGCGCGGATGTGCGGTATTGACACCTACCCGCTTCGTCTGGAGCCGCAGCTGGTCTGCGACGCAGAGGATCTGGATGCATTAATGAACGTCGACGCGCTGGTTATTACTTTACCGGCCCGGCGGACCGGCCCGGGAGAGGATTTTTACCTGCAGGCGGTTCAGGAAATCGTCGATACCGCGCTGGCGCATCATGTGCCGCGTATCATATTTACCAGCTCAACGTCCGTTTATGGTAACGCCAGCGGTACGCTGAAAGAGAACTCGCCGCGCAACCCGCAAACCGCCAGTGGACGAGTACTGAAAGAGCTGGAGGACTGGCTGCATCATCTTCCGGGTACCTCGGTAGATATTCTGCGCCTTGCCGGGCTGGTGGGGCCGTCCCGTCATCCGGGACGCTTCTTTGCCGGAAAATCCGCCCCGGATGGCCAGCACGGCGTCAATCTGGTGCATCTTCAGGATGTGATTGCCGCAATTGAGCTGTTATTGCAGGCTCCGAAGGGCGGGCACATCTATAATATATGTGCGCCTGAGCATCCCGCGCGCGGCGTCTTTTACCCGCTAATGGCACGTGAACTTGGGCTTCCTGTGCCCGTGTTCTCAGAAAATCCGGAGAACGGTAGCGGCAAGATTATTGATGGCAACCGTATTTGCAACGAACTGGGGTTTGAATACCAATACCCCGACCCGCTGGTGATGCCGATGGAGTAATCCGCCAGCGGTGAATCGCGTACCGAAAGGGGGTGGCGATGAAACCACTGCTGGATGTGCTCGTCATTCTTGATGCCCTCGATAAAGAGGGCAGTTTTGCCGCCGCCTCGGCAAAGCTCTATAAAACGCCGTCGGCGCTAAGCTATACCATTCATAAGCTGGAAAGCGATCTCAATATTCAACTTCTTGACCGCAGCGGCCACCGGGCGCGCTTTACCCGTACCGGGCAAATGCTGCTGGAAAAGGGGCGCGACGTGCTGCATACCGCCCGTGAGCTGGAAAAACAGGCCGTTAAGCTGCATCAGGGTTGGGAAAATGTACTGATCCTGAACGTTGATAGTACTTTTCCGTTCTATTTGCTGCCGCCGCTGATTGCGGCGTTTTATCAACGGCATCAGGCCACCCGTCTCGAATTCCGCCAGGATACTGTTCATGGAAACTGGCAGGCGCTGGTGGAAGGGCGAACGGATCTTATGCTCGGCGTACTGAGCGACCCTCCGGCCTTAAGCGGTTACGGTTTTATTCTTCTGGGAGAGCTGGCGAAGGTGTTTGTTGTTTCGCCTCAGCATCCGCTTGCGCAAAGTACTGCACCGCTGGGCTGGCGGACTTTACGACGTCATCGTGTGGTTATGACCGGCGGCCCGTGGTTATTGGCTGAGCACCAGGACAGCCTGATAGTAGATGATGTTCCAAACCAGCTGATGTTGCTTTGCGCCGGTCTGGGGTGGGGCTATCTACCGCTATTTCAGGTGCAGCCATTCTTAGCGCGCGGTGAGTTAAAGAGACTGACAACCACCGTACCCGAACCGGTAAATCGCGCATGGATTGGCTGGAAAGAAGAGGTTTGCGGACAGGCGGTAGAGTGGTGGCGAAACGAGATATTAGCAAATAGTGCTATCCATCAGGTCTATCATACTAAAATAGTATGAATATTAAGCTGTTAGAGAAATGCTGTGATTATTAAGCCTTGCGACATCTTGTCATCGTGCCAGTAGTTGTTGCAAAATACGCGTCCTGAAAATCAGAAACTGGCCGACGCTTTTTTAAAGTGTCGGTTATTTTTTTGGTTGAAAGACACATCATTCAATACCAAGAGGCCGGGCTTCGTACCGGATAGATATTTACTAAAAACCGACAGTGTTTGTCGCTGAGGAATACAAAGAAATGGGGCAATTTTTTGCTTACGCGCTGGCGTTCACCGTAAAAGGGGATAACTATGTCGCATAACGCTACTCCAAAAACCTCTCGCGTGGAATTACGTAAAACGCTTACGTTAATTCCGGTTGTTATGATGGGCCTGGCCTATATGCAGCCGATGACGCTGTTCGATACGTTTGGTATCGTCTCTGGATTGACTGATGGTCATGTTGCGACGGCCTACGCCTTCGCGCTGATCGCCATTCTTTTCACGGCACTGAGCTACGGTAAACTGGTTCGCCGTTTCCCGTCGGCGGGTTCCGCCTATACCTACGCGCAGAAATCTATTAGCCCGGCCGTTGGCTTTATGGTTGGCTGGTCATCGCTGCTGGACTACCTGTTCATGCCGATGATCAACATTCTGCTGGCGAAAATTTACTTTGAAGCGCTGGTGCCTTCAATGCCATCGTGGATCTTCGTTGTCGCGCTGGTGGCCTTTATGACCATCTCTAACCTGCGCAGCATCAAGACAGTGGCGAACTTCAACACCCTGATCGTTATCCTGCAGATGGGTATTGTAGCGGTGATTGTAGGCCTGATTATCTATGGCGTTATGCACGGCGAAGGTGCCGGCACGCTGACCAGCACCCGTCCGTTCTGGTCTGAAGGCGCGCACGTGGTGCCGATGATTACCGGTGCGACTATCCTGTGCTTCTCGTTCCTCGGCTTTGACGGTATTTCTTCGCTGTCTGAAGAGACCAAAGACGCAGAGCGCGTGATTCCGAAGGCGATTTTCCTGACTGCCCTGATTGGCGGCCTGATCTTTATCGGCGCTTCCTACTTCCTGCAGCTGTATTTCCCGGACATCTCGCGCTTTAAAGATCCGGACGCATCGCAGCCTGAAATCATGCTGTACGTGGCGGGTAAAACCTTCCAGTGGGGCGTGCTGATTTTCTCCAGCGTCACCGTACTGGCATCCGGCATGGCCGCACATGCGGGCGTTTCCCGTCTGATGTACGTGATGGGCCGCGATGGCGTATTCCCGACCCGTTTCTTCGGCTACGTTCATCCGAAATGGCGTACTCCGGCATGGAACGTACTGCTGGTTGGCGCGATTGCTCTGCTGGCGATTAAATTCGACCTCGTCACGGCAACGGCGCTGATTAACTTCGGTGCGCTGGTGGCGTTCACCTTCGTTAACCTGTCGGTGATCTCCCAGTTCTGGATCCGTGAAAAACGCAACAAGACGCTGAAAGACCACATCAACTACCTGATTCTGCCGGTATGCGGCGCGCTGACCGTTGGCGCGCTGTGGATTAACCTGGAAGAGAGCTCAATGGTTCTCGGCCTGATCTGGGGCGGTATTGGTCTGGTGTACCTGGCCTGCGTGACCAAAAGCTTCCGCAACCCGGTACCGCAGTACGAAGACGTTGCCTAATCACACTGAGTGATAAAAAAGCCGGAGGGAAACCTCCGGCTTTTTTGTATCTGGGGGATGTCGGTCTTCCCGGCTCGCGCTACGCTAAGCCGGGCTACAGGTTCACCGCTGCCCACGGTCTGGCGGCCCGGGTAAGGCGTGTACGCCGCAACCCGGGATTCCCGGGCACGAGTTCCTGTGGTTTTGGCGGCCGGCAGCCCGAACAGATGCGCAGCATCGCCTCCGGGAGATTCGGCAGAAATGTGGACGATTTACTTCTCTTGCTGCATCACCTTAAGCAGCGTATCCAGCAGGTCGGGAAAGCGCGCGTTCAAATCCTCCCGGCGCAGCGAAATCAAATTCTCCCGGCCCTGCGGCCGCTGCCAGATAACGCCGCTGTCGCGCAGAACGCGCCAGTGGTGGGTCATGGTCGACTTCGCTACATCTTCATGACGCAGGGCGTTACAGCTCTGTTCGCTGCCGTCGGCAAGGATGCGAATAATCTCTAGCCGTAGCGGGTTACCGAGGGCGAAAAGCACGTTTTCAAGGCGAATTTGTTCACGTTCGGGGTGATTGGCGATCATAATATTCCTGTATCGACGGTTGCGCAGATCTACGGGCAGCCGCCCGTATCGGCTGGCTGGCCGGTAATATACCCAAACTGCTTTTCTAAAGCCACGCGCGCTGTCGCAGCCTCACCAATAGCAACGATAGTAAAAATAGTTCGAATATACTCGTACAGTTGTACTATGATAGATGCCGTTATATCAACAGCGGCTCATTCCGGCCGTTTACTGACAGTCAAAATGACTAAGGACGCATCATGCCCCGACCCATTCCCCTCGAACGTTATCGCAACATCGGTATCTCCGCGCATATCGATGCCGGCAAAACCACCACCACCGAGCGCATCCTGTTTTACACCGGGATGAGCCATAAGCTGGGGGAAGTACACGATGGTGCGGCAACTACCGACTGGATGGCGCAGGAGCAGGAACGCGGGATAACCATTACGTCCGCGGCGGTAAGCTGCTTCTGGCCCGGCATGGACCACAGCTTCGAGCCGCATCGGATTAACATCATCGACACGCCCGGGCACGTGGATTTCACCATTGAGGTGGAACGATCCATGCGAGTACTGGACGGCGCAGTCATGGTGTACGACTCCGTCGGCGGGGTACAGCCGCAGTCGGAAACCGTCTGGCGTCAGGCGAATAAATACCACGTTCCGCGGCTGGCCTTTGTGAACAAGATGGACCGCCCCGGTGCGGATTATTTCCGCGTCGTGCAGATGATGGTCGATCGGCTGAAAGCTAATCCGGTCCCAATTGTTATTCCTGTCGGCGCCGAAGAGCACTTCACCGGCGTGGTGGATCTCATTAAGATGCGCGCCATCTTGTGGGATGACGCTACCCAGGGGATGACCTTCAGCTATGGCCCGGTGCCTGACGAGCTTCTGGATACCGCCAGACTGTGGCGAGAGAAGATGGTCTCGGCGGCGGCGGAAGCCAGCGAAGCACTCATGGACAAGTACCTCGAAACCGGTGATTTAAGCGAGGCGGAAATCGTTGCCGGGCTGCGCCAGCGCACCGTGAAGGGGGAAATCCAGGCGGTACTGTGCGGCAGTGCGTTTAAAAACAAAGGCGTGCAGCGGATGCTCGATGCGGTTGTCGAGCTGATGCCGTCACCGCTGGATATTCCGGCGATTCAGGGGGTGGATGACAAAGAGCAGCCTGCTGAACGTCACCCGAGCGACGATGAGCCGTTCTCGGCGCTGGCCTTCAAGCTGATGACCGATCCCTACGTCGGACAGCTGACCTTTATCCGCGTCTATTCCGGGACGTTAAAAAAGGGCGATGCGGTGTGGAACCCGGTAAAAGGTAAGAAAGAGCGCATCGGACGCATCGTGCTGATGCAGGCCAACGATCGCCATGAAGTGGATGAACTGCATGCCGGGGATATTGCCGCCTGCGTCGGCCTGAAGGATGTCACCACCGGCGACACGCTGTGCGATCCGGATGCGGTGATTACTCTTGAACGGATGGAGTTTCCGGAGCCGGTGATTTCGCTGGCGATAGAACCGAAAACCAAAGCCGATCAGGAGAAAATGGGCATCGCCCTGCAGCGTCTGGCGGCAGAAGATCCGTCGTTTCGTCTGCATACTGACGAGGAGTCCGGGCAGACGATCATTTCCGGGATGGGCGAGCTGCATCTGGAGATTATCGTCGACCGCATGAAGCGTGAGTTTGGCGTCGAGGCGAATATCGGCCGTCCGCAGGTGACTTATCGCGAGACGATCCGCAAGACGGTCAAAGAAGTGGAAGGCAAGTTTGTTCGCCAGTCCGGCGGTAAAGGGCAATACGGTCACGTGGTGCTGACCCTTGAGCCGCTGGAGCCGGGAAGCGGTTTTGTTTTTGAAGACGCGACCAAAGGTGGCGTGGTGCCGCGCGAGTACATCCCTTCAGTAGAAAAAGGGCTGCGCGAAGCGATGGGCACCGGCGTGCTGGCGGGGTATCCAGTGGTGGATATTAAGGCGATCCTGACTTTTGGTTCGTATCACGATGTCGACTCCTCGGAGATGGCTTTCCGCATGGCGGCGATATTCGGCTTCAAGGAAGGGGCGCGCAGAGCGGATCCGGTGATCCTTGAACCGGTGATGCATGTGGAGGTGGAAACGCCGGAAGAGTACGCCGGTAACATCATGGGCGATCTCTCTTCCCGCCGCGGGATGGTGCAGGGGATGGAAGAGCGGTTCGGTAGCCAGATTATCCGCGCCGACGTGCCGCTGGCCGAAATGTTTGGCTATTCCACCACGCTGCGTTCGATGTCTCAGGGCCGGGCGACCTACAGTATGGAGTTTCACCACTACGCGGAAGCCCCGCGCAACGTGGCGGAGGCGATTATCGCCAGCCGCGCTAAAGGCTAAACAACGTTCCCGGGTCGCGACGTGATGCGTCTTAGCTGGGCTACCGGTCCTGTCACCGTTTGTAGCCCAGCTAAGGCGTTAGCCGCAACCCGGGATTTTCTATCAATCAAACAATCTCCTGCGCGTACTGCCACAGCGCCTTCAATTGCGCCAGCTTCTCTTTATTGTCCGCATACTGCTGATACAGCATCTGCAGCTCGTCGGCGTAAGCCTGCAAAAACTCCGGCGTAAACACCTGACGACGATGCTCCAGCCAGCGCTGCTGCTCGGCTTCATCGAGCGTACCGGGGAAATTGCGTGCCCGATAGTTGAATAGCAGGCGCTCAATGCGCGTATCGGCGAAGGTGATATCCAGCGCCGGCAGGTTGCGCGGATCGGTTTCAAGTACGATTTTCATCGCCGCGCGGTCGGCATCGCTGAAAAAGCCGTTATAAAGCTGCGTATCAACGTTATCGGATGGCACAAAAGGCTCCGCTTCGGCAAAAATCGCCACCACTTTCTCACGCACCTGTGGATTGGCCCGCAGCAGTTGAGCGTTATCCAGACAGCGCTGAATATTGATACCCAGCCGGTCAGCATCCTGCGGACGCAGGGTATTTTGCTGCGCCAGCACTGGACATTTATTGAGATGGACCAGTTTAATCGGCACCGCAGCGAGCTCGCCCAGCTCGCTTTTCGGCGTATACAACCGCTCGCGCAGGGTGTCGGCATCCAGCTCCAGCAGGGGAGCCATATCTCCGGCCAGGTCAGCCATGATCACCGCGTTACGGTTGTCCGGATGCCACGCCAGAGGAGCCACCAGGCTGGTGTTGCCGCGCGCCGCGCCGAACATGCCGGAGACATGCACCAGCGGCTTGATTTGCGGTACGTCGATCAGCGTCGCCAGCTTGCGCTTGTTGCGGTGGGCGTAAAGATAGTCAAAAAGACGCGGCTGCTGGGTTTTGACCAGTTTCGCCATCGCGATAGTGGCGTAAACGTCGGCCATTGCATCGTGGGCATTGCTGTGTTCAATGCCGTTGGCGACGGTCAGATGCTCAAGGCGGAAGCTGGGTAAACCATCGTCATTTTCCGGCCAGTTGATCCCTTCCGGGCGTAGCGCATAGCAGGCGCGCATGACGTCCAGCAGATCCCAACGGGAATTGTCGTGCTGCCAGCTCCAGGCGTAGGGATCGTAAAAATTGCGGTAGAAGATATTGCGCGTCACTTCGTCATCGAAGCGCACGTTGTTGTAGCCAACGATGCAGGTTTTCGGCACCGTGAACAGATCGTGAACGCGGCGGGCAAAGGCGGCTTCGTGGTCGCCTTTAGCGTTCGCCTCCTGCGGCGTTATCCCGGTGACCATCACCGCCTGCGGCTGCGGCAGATAGTCATCCGCCAGCCTGCAGTAAAACACTTCAGGCTCGCCGACGATATTGAGGTCTTCATCGGTACGGATGGCGGCAAACTGCGACGGTCGGTCGAGTGAAGGGCTGGTGCCAAAGGTTTCATAATCGTGAAACAAAAATCCGGGCTGGTTGGCGCTATCTTGCATAATCTGTTTATTATTCCTGGTGGCGAGCAGCCCACATGGTAAACGATTTGCCGGGTCATCAGAAGGGTATCGGTCTGGCTCATCCCCGGCGGTGTCATATTTTCTTGCAATTAAACCCTGATCTTAAACGAGAAGTTCCGTAAAAAGGACGGCGAATCTGTCAATTTAGAGGATATGCCGTTGAAAGGCCGTTTGTTTATTGCTGTATCTTTGCTCGCTACGAGCGTTTCCGGCGCATTTGCCGCCAATGATTTTCCCGTCAACGTGACGCCTCCTTCTATTCAGGCCGCTTCCTGGGTACTGATGGATTACACCACCGGTCAGATCCTCACCGCCGGTAACGAGCATCAGCAGCGTAATCCCGCCAGTCTGACTAAGCTGATGACCGGCTACGTGGTTGACCGCGCTATCGACAGCCACCGCATCACCTTTGACGACATCGTTACCGTGGGCAAAGACGCCTGGGCGCAGGGTAACCCGGTGTTTAAGGGGTCTTCGCTGATGTTTCTTAAGCCCGGCGACCGGGTCAGCGTCCGCGATTTAAGCCGCGGGCTGATCGTTGACTCCGGCAACGATGCCTGCGTGGCGCTGGCGGATTACGTCGCCGGCGGCCAGCCGCAGTTTGTCGCGCTGATGAATAGCTACGTAGAAAAATTGCATTTGCAGGATACTCATTTTGAAACCGTTCACGGCCTGGACGCGCCGGGACAGCACAGCTCGGCCTACGACCTTGCCGTGCTCTCGCGGGCGATTATTCACGGCGAGCCGGACGTTTACCATATGTACAGCCAGAAGAGCCTCACCTGGAACGGCATTACCCAGCAGAACCGCAACGGCCTGCTGTGGGATAAAACTATGAACGTTGATGGTCTGAAAACCGGCCATACCTCCGGCGCCGGATTTAACCTGATTGCCTCCGCTGTGGACGGTCAGCGTCGACTCATTGCGGTGGTCATGGGAGCCGACAGTCCGAAAGGGCGTGAACAACAGGCCGCAAAGCTGCTGCACTGGGGCCAGCAAAACTTTGATACCGTGCAGGTCCTGCAGGACGGCAAGCAGGTTGGCGTTGAGCGTATCTGGTATGGCGATAAAGAGCAGATTAAGCTGGGTACCGATCAGGACTTCTGGCTGGCGCTACCGAAATCGGAAGTCTCGCGTATCAAAGCAAAATATGTGCTGGACAATAAAGTGCTGGAAGCACCGATTGCCGCCCATCAGCGAGTCGGGGAAATCTCTCTTTATGAGGGGGATAAAGTCGTGGCCCACTGGCCGCTGGTGGCCCTCGAAAGCGTTGGCAAGGGCGGCATGCTGTCGCGCTTTAGTGATTATCTGCATCAAAAACTGTAACTTTTCCGCCGCTCCACCCGGAGCGGCATCTCGTAGCTATCTGATTGTTATGGCACTTCGGTTTGCACTTCGTTTAGTTTCAATCCATTACCTTACCCGGTCACCCTTCAGGAAATAACCTGGCGTTTCTGCGCCAAAACGGAGCTGGGAAGATGAAATATTTCGCGCGTAGTGCGCTTTCTCTGGGACTTTTTGCCGTTTTTAGCACCTCTTGCTTCGCCTCTGGTCTCGTCCTGGCCGATAACGAATTTCGCAATGATTTAGCCTGGTTATCCGATCGTGGAACTCTCTCATTAAGCTTGTCGACCTGGCCCCTGAGCGAGGAGGAGATTAACCGTGCGCTGGCCAATGCACGTCCAACAACATCAGCAGAGAGAGTGGTGCTGAGCAGGGTGAATCAACGATTACGATCGTTAAAAGCCGATGTGCGTATGACGGGCTACAGTTCAACCGATAAACCGGGAACGCCACAGGGTTTCGCCCAGTCTTATCCCGCTGACCAGTCGCTTTCTGTTGCGCTGAACAACAGCGGTGAATGGTGGGATCTGCACCTGCAGGGTAACGTTGAAGGGGATAAACGCATCGGCAACGGCTCCAGCGTGAACGCCAACGGCGCATACGGCGCGGTAAAACTGTGGAATCAATGGCTGGCATTTGGACAAATTCCGCAATGGTGGGGGCCGGGTTATGAGGGCAGCCTGATTCGCTCCGATGCCGCGCGACCGCTGACCGGTTTTCTGCTGCAGCGTGCCGAACAGAGCGCGCCGGAAACCTCCTGGTTGAGCTGGATCGGCCCGTGGCAGTATCAGCTTTCCGCCAGCCAGATAAACCAGTATACCGCCGTGCCGCATACAAAAATTTTTGGCGGTCGCCTGACGTTTTCGCCGCTAACCTCGCTGGAGCTGGGGGCCTCGCGCGTCATGCAGTGGGGAGGTGAGGGGCGTCCCTCATCGTTTAGCAGCTTCTGGGACGCGATGACCGGCAATGATAACACCGGCGAATCGGCCGACGATCCCGGTAACCAGCTGGCGGGTTTTGATTTCAAATTGAAGCTGGCGCCAACCCTGGGCTGGCCGGTGAGCATCTACGGCCAGGTAATCGGCGAGGATGAGGCCGGATATTTACCCTCGGCGCACCTCTATCTTGGCGGCGTGGAAGGGCACCATCAGTGGAACAGCAATGCGCTTAACTGGTATCTGGAAGCGCATGATACCCGCTCGAATATGGGGCGTACCAATTACATCTATTCCCACTTTATCTACAAAGATGGTTACTACCAGCAGGGTTATCCGCTGGGCGATGCGATGGGGGGCGATGGGCGTCTGTATGCCGGTAAGGTCGAGCTGGTTACCGAAGAGAATCAGCGCTGGAGCGCGCGTCTGGTCTACGCCGAAGTCAATCCAAAGAACCAGCGAATCAATAAAGCCTTCCCGCACGCTGATACGCTTAAAGGAGTACAGCTGGGATGGAGCGGCGATGTCATGCCAACGGTACGCCTGAATACCTCCGTGTGGTACACCGATGCAAACCACAGCGCCAGCGACGATCTTGGGGCCAGTATCGGCGTTGAGCTGCCGTTCAGTTTATAACCGGATGGTGGCGTTTTTTTAATCTTCTTGCCGCGCGGATTTGTGAATTGCCGCACATACTATGGGAGATAGTACTGTTAGATTTTATGTATATACATACAGTATTTTATCAACGGTGGAGGCAGCATGGACTATAGCGTTAAATCGGTAGGCAAGAAGAAAATTGCCGGGTTTCATCTGGTCGGTCCCTGGGAGCACACGGTAAAACAGGGTTTTGAACAGCTGATGATGTGGGTTGATAACAGCCAGGTTCCGGCGCAGGAATGGGTCGCCGTTTACTACGACAATCCTGATGAAGTGCCGGCGGAACAGCTGCGCTGCGATACCGCCGTCACGGTGGCGGAAGACTACGTGATCCCTGCTAATAGCGAAGGGGTGATGATGACCGAAATCGCCGGTGGGGATTATGCTATTGCTCGAGCCAGAGTTGAAAACTTTGACTTTGCGACGCCGTGGTATCAGTTCTTCGAGAGCCTGATGCAAAGCAAAGAGCATCAGATGGCGATGAAACCCTGTTTTGAAGTTTATCTTAACGATGGTAACCAGGACGGCTACTGGGACATTGATATGTATATCGCGGTCGAACCTTTGGTTAAGTAAAATATTATCCCTTAAGTTGACAAGGTTTCTTACATTCGCGTGATGCTTGCGGCGAAAAAGTAGTTACAATTGGCCTTTTCGGTGTGTCGGAGTTGGTTGTGCGCGCGGATAAATCACTTAAGCCATTTGAAATTCGGCTCTATCGCCATTACCGCATCGTTCATGGCGTGCGAATAGCCCTGGCCTTCGTGCTTACCTTTGTGCTGGTGCGCTTACTCAACGTTCCCGAAGGGACCTGGCCTCTCATTACCCTGGTGGTGGTGATGGGGCCAATCTCTTTTTGGGGAAACGTCGTGCCGCGTGCGTTTCAGCGTATCGGTGGCACGATCCTCGGTTCGGCGCTCGGGCTGGTCGCGCTTAAGCTGGAGCTTATCTCTCTGCCCATCATGCTACTGTGGTGCGCGGCGGCGATGTTCCTCTGCGGCTGGCTGGCGTTGGGTAAAAAACCTTATCAGGCTCTGCTGATCGGCATTACGCTGGCGGTGGTTGTCGGCGCGCCGCCGGGAGATATGAACACCGCGCTGTGGCGAAGCGGCGATGTTATCTTTGGTTCCCTGCTGGCGATGCTGTTCACTGGCATCTGGCCGCAGCGGGCTTTTTTGCATTGGCGCATCCAGATGGCCAGCTACGTTACCGCCTTCAACAGGCTTTATCAGGCGGGGTTCTCGCCGAACCTTGTTGAGCGTCCGCGCCTCGAGAAGCACCTGCAAAAGGTGCTTAACGACGTAGTGAAAATGCGCGGATTAATCACTCCGGCCAGCAAAGAGACGCATATCCAGAAATCCATCTTTGAGGCGATCCAGACCGTCAGCCGTAATCTGGTGTGCATGCTTGAGCTACAAATTAATGCCTACTGGGCATCGCGTCCCGGACATTTTGTGATGCTTAATGCCCAAACGCTGCGCGAAACCCAGCACATGACCCAGCAGACGTTGCTAACTATTGCGCACGCCTTGTATGAGGGCAACCCGCAGCCCATTCTTGCTAATAATGAAAAGCTGAACGAAATTGTGGCCGAGCTGCGCCTGCTTATCAAAGAGCAGCAGGACGAAAATTTCTCCGAAACGCCGATACATGGTTATGTCTGGTTAACCATCGAGCTGGCGCGCCAGCTTGAGCTGTTGTCGCATTTGATCTGCCGGGCATTGCGTAAATAAAGACCAGATACGCGCCGTTTTCCTATCGCTTGCTTCGATTCAGCAGCGTTTAGGGTTATGATAAAGGCAAAGGAAAAAACATTGTCATCAGCGGCTGCTAACAGTTATGTTAGCCCTATGTAGCAGTCGCTTTAGCGAATCCGAATCTCAAATATTAGGGGTGTAAAAATGGAAACAACTAAGCCTTCTTTCCAGGACGTACTGGAGTTTGTTCGCCTGTACCGTCGTAAGAACAAACTGCAGCGTGAAATTCAGGACGTTGAGAAAAAGATCCGTGATAACCAGAAGCGCGTACTGCTGCTGGACAACCTGAGCGACTACATCAAGCCAGGCATGAGCGTTGAAGCTATTCAGGGCATCATTGCCAGCATGAAGAGCGATTATGAAGATCGCGTTGACGATTACATCATCAAAAACGCCGAGATCTCTAAAGAACGTCGTGATATCTCTAAAAAGCTGAAAGCGATGGGCGAAGCGAAAGTAGACGATAAATCTGCCGAGTAATCTCCGCATCAGCGCTCCGGCGGCTTTTGCTGCCGGGGCCGCTCTTTTCTCCCCGCATTATCTCGTTAATCCTTAGCAAAACAGTCTCCGCAACGCTGAATCTTTCCCGAGGAATTTGATATACTTCCGCGGTATACATAGTGATATCGGAAGGGTTTATCTCATGCTGTCCCTGCAACAGGTGCCACCGCGATGATACTGACTACCGGCGACGCGCTAAACGGCCAACGCCGTCATACCGAATCTTTACTCAACTCTTTCGTTTCGGCGATTTATCTCGCTACCTCACGGATTTCCGACAACCAAATCGCCGCTCGCATTCAACACCATCGTGATACCCGGCTCGCCCACTGGCGGCTTGAAGAACGCTGCTTCACTTTCGCCGCGTAACGCTACGCGCAAAGATCCGGTTACGGTCGGGGCGATTGGGAATCGTCGCTGACCGCGGGGTTTATCGACAGGAGTCATCTTTACAATGATTAAGTCTTTTTTTGCCGCACTATCTTTTATTAGCCGTCTGCCGGTACCCGCGCGCTTATCTCAGGGGCTGGAAATCGAACAATATCAACGGAGTATCGTCACTTTTCCTTTTGTCGGCCTGCTGCTGGGAGCGATTGCCGGCGCTGTCGTGATGCTGCTTCAGCCGTGGTGCGGCGGCCCGCTTGCCGCGCTGCTTGGCGTGCTGGCGCTGGCGTTGTTGACCGGTGGTTTCCATCTTGATGGGCTGGCGGATACCTGTGATGGTATTTTCTCCGCCCGCCGCCGTGAGCGAATGCTGGAGATTATGCGCGACAGTCGGCTTGGCACCCACGGCGGGCTGGCGCTGATTTTCGTGCTGATCGCCAAAGTGCTGGTGGTCAGCGAGGTGGCGCTGCGCGGTACGTCGGCGCTCGCCGCGCTGGCCGGGGCCTGCGCGGTGGGGCGCGGGATGGCGGTACTGCTGATGTACCGTCAGCGCTACGCCCGCGAAGAGGGGCTGGGTAATCTGTTTATCGGTAAAATCTCGCTGCAACAGACGCTGATCGCCATGGGGATCGCTCTGGCGCTGGCGACAGTGCTGCTCGGAGTTAACGGTCTGCGCGCGGCGCTTATCACGCTGGTGCTGGTCTGGGCGCTGGGTCAGGCGCTGAAGCGTACTCTGGGTGGGCAAACCGGCGACACCTTAGGCGCGGCGATTGAGCTCGGTGAAGTCATATTTTTGCTGGCCCTGCTGTAAGATTTGCTTTCTTCCCGGCTCGCGCTGCGCTGAGCCGGGCTACAAGTCCATCGCTGTCTGCGGGCCGGTAATCCGGACAGGCGTAGCGCGCTGCCTACGGGGGATGTGTTGAGGTGACGGATCGGCGTGACTTCTCCCCGGCTCGCGCTGCGCTGAGCCGGGCTACAAGTCCACCGCTGTCTGCGGGCCGGTAATCCGGACAGGCGCAGCGCGCTGCCTGCGGGGGGATGTGCCGAGGTGACGGAGCGGCGTGGCTTCTCCCCGGCTCGCGCTGCGCTTAGCTGGGCTCCAAGTCCACCGCTGTCTGCGGGCCGGTAATCCGGGCAGGCGCAGCGCGCTGCCTGCGGGGGATGTGCCGAGGTGACGGATTGTCGTGGCTTCTCCCCGGCTTGCGCTGCGCTTAGCCGGGCTACAAGTCACCGCTGTCTGCGGGCCGGTAGCCCGGATAAGGCGCATCGCGCCGCCTCCGGGACATTTTCCAGCAGATACGGCTAGAGCGCTTGTTGCCATACGCTTTGCGGCAGCAGATAAACGTCAGCCGGCGCCGTCATACCGTCGGTGACGATATGCTGGATGCCGCTGGCCATCACCGCCAGGGTAACGTCAAAGGCGTTCAGGCTATCGCCAAAACCGGCCGTCAGGTTGAGCATCGAACCATTCGCCATCAGATAGACGGTTTTATCACCCATTTGATACGCGTTGATATACGGCATAACCTCTTCATGACTGAACTGACGCAGGTATTCGCAGTCAATCTCTTCCGCCACATGGCCGACGTTGAGGATAAATACTCCGTCCCTGGCTTTATCCAGCGCCCGGTTATTGACGACTTTTTTACCGCCGGTTGCCGTGGCAACCACGTCCGCAGAGGCAATAGCGTCCTGTAATTCAACGACGTGCCAGCCATCGTAGGCCGCCTGTAATCTCCGCGCCGGGTCGATCTCCGCAACCATCACCTGACCGCCGAAGGCTTTAGCCGCCGCCGCTACGCCCTGGCCGACCAGACCGTAGCCGATGACCAGCACTTTTTTCTCATGCAGGGTAAGGTGGGTTGTCTGGAAGAAGGTGTGCCAGGCGGTCAGGCCGACCATATGACGGTTGTGCAGACCTTCTTTAACCGGTAAATCATCCCAGTTAAAAATCGGATAGCCGGGACGAATATCGCCGAGGCGGCTAACGCCTGAACCGGTCGCTTCAAGTCCAGCGACGATGTTGCCGAATTCGCCGCGCTGGTGCAGCAGAGTGGTAATATCCGCGCCCATTTCGCAAAGATGCGTCGGCTGCCAGGCAATCGCTTTTTCCCACGATTGCTGCCAGTCGGCATCGCTCATATCGCGCCAGGCGCAGGCTTCCGCACCGCGTTCCACCAGCCAGGCGACGACATCATCCTGCACCGTTGTTGGGTTACAGGTGGTGAGGAAAACCTTTGCGCCTTTTTCCAGAATCCCCTGCACCAGCGGGATCATTTTCATATCAAGATGCATACAGCAGGCCAGACGGACGTGGCTGAGGTCGGGCAGGGCGGCGACCTGACGCAGCGTGCGCGGCATATTCTGGCTTGCCCATGCGACTTCTTTCTCTAAGTTGGTCTTGTTATTCAATGTCGTTAACCTTCAATCCATAGAATGCTGATACCCAGATGTGCTGGCGATTTTAACGTACGGCGCGCGTTTTTTATATTCACAAAATGAATGCCGAAAAGACATGCTAAAGCTGTGGTTGTTAAAATAAGGTTAAAAAAAGAAAATAAGACATAAGTTCTTGTTATGACGTAAGCGAGCAGCACAATGTTAAGCGTTTTCCCCGGATCGCTCTTTTCACGGATTCGCATTTTCCTCGGCCGCCTTAAACCTCACGCCTTGCCGGTCGCCAGAAAACATATTGTTCTGGCATCCATTGGCGCCGGGACGGGGCTGGCGGTAACCAGTATGTTCAGCCACTGGCTATTAGGTGAGGTCAATATCTGGTTTATCGCGCCGATGGGGGCGTCGGCGGTGCTGCTGTTTGGCGTGCCGAGTAGTCCGCTGGCCCAGCCGTGGTCGATAGTCGGCGGTAATGTGTTATCGGCGCTGATTGGCGTGAGTGTGGGAATAGTGGTACCCAATCTGGCGCTGGCCTGCGGCGTGGCGGCGGGGCTGGCGATCGCCGGCATGTATTTCCTGCGTTGCCTGCATCCGCCGGGCGGAGCGGTGGCGTTAACGGCGATCCTCGGTGGAGCGGGGGTGCAGAGCGAAGGCTATCATTTTGTTCTGACCCCGGTATTGCTCAATTCGATGATGCTGGCGCTGCTGGCGATTATCTTCAACAATCTGGTCGGACGGCGGTACCCGCATCCGCTGGCGACGGAAGAAGTGAAATCTAAAGCGGTACCGCTGGGCACATCGGTGACGCGCGAGGACATTCACGCGGCGCTGCTGGACGGCCAGTTTCTCGACATTGATGAAGACGATGTTCAGGAGCTGCTGGAAAACATAGAGCAGAAGGCGCGTCAGAGGATCGCCGGCGCGCGGCGATCCTGATTTCATTTTTTGTCACCCGGAGTATGGCGCGGGTCATTCGCCGATCGGTTAGAGCTAAAGCTCGCCGGTGATATATTGCGCCACTCCGTGAGCGAAGCTCCAGTCCCCTTTCTGGTTGCCGATCATCGAGATCAGCAGGTCGTCACCGCTCAGTCCACAGTGCTGCTGGAGTTCAGCCTGCAGGGTGGCATAAAAAACCTGCTTTTGTTCTTCGCTGCGCGGGCTGGTGTATACCCTCACCACCACCAGGTCCCGGCTTCGCGTCAGCCCCAGTCCGGTATCTTCAACGATCATATGATGAGCTTTGTTTTCATGAACAATCTGATAGCGGTCGCGTTCTGGCACCTTGAATGCCCGCACAACGGCGCGGTGTGCCGTATCCAGCAGGGTTTTAATCTCGCTTTCGCTGCGTCCTTCAATCATATCAAACGTCAGTAATGGCATAGCAGATAGTCCTTATTGTCGGGTTTTTGCTCTGTTAAAGTGATGTTAACCCATGCTAACGGCGGTAAAAATCGCTATATTTGAACTCATTGTTTTTCTATGTGAACAATCGAGATGAGTGAAATCCGCCCTGAAAATTACTGGACCCATCTGTACTGGCTGACGGTTCTGGAGGAGCAAAAGAGCTATACCCGCGCCGCGGAAAAGCTGGCGGTGAGCAAATCCGCCATTAGCCAAAAAATCAGCGAGCTGGAGCGGATCACCGGTAAGAAGCTGGTACACCGGACTACCCGCAGCGTCACTTTAAGCGAAGATGGCCTGCGGCTGGTGGTGGAACTAAACGAACCGTTTGGACAGCTCCGTGAGATCTTCACCGGCACCTGTGATGATGAAGGCGGCCCGCTGCGCGGCACGCTGCGTCTGACCGCGCCGGTCGCCTTTTCTCGTCAGCAGCTGGTTCCGGCCATCACGCCCTTTTTGCATCAGCATCCGCAGCTTCATCTGCAGCTGGAGGTCACTGATCGCCTGGTGTCGCTCGCCAGCGAAGGCTTCGATCTGGCTATTCGCCACTGCCGTCGTGATCTGCTGCCGGAGACCCATGTGGCGTGGCCGCTATGCCGCACCGCGACTCTGGTCGTTGCTTCGGCGGACTATATTCGCCGCTTTGGCCGTCCCGATTCTCCTGACGCCTTGCGTCAGCACCACTGCCTGACTTATCCACGCGGTCCGCAAAATCCGCACTGGACATTTGAACGTGGTGATGAGCGAGTTAGCGTCAAAGTACAGGGGCCGTTTGCCACCAACAACAGCGAGTCTCTGCGCGATGCGGTACTGGCGGGGTTAGGAATCGCTTTACTGCCGGATTTTAGCGCCAGAGACGCTATTGGCCGTGGGCTGGTACAGGAACTGCTGCCGGACTGGCGGCCGGTGGATGTGTTTGCGGAAAATCTCTACGTTATTCGCCCCTACACGCCGCGCGTATCGCGGGCGGTAGAGATCTTTGGCCGCTATCTGAGGACCACCTTCAGCTGATATTTTCTAACTCCTGCACCAGCGCCTCGCGAAAACGGGCAAGCAAATCGGTATTGTCAGAAACCAGCTCGGCCAGAGTCACCGTTTTATCCGCGCGGTATATCCGCCCGCTGCCGAGCCGGGCTTCGAAATCGTTGGCGGCGAGGTGCGCGGCCTCCAGCCTGGCGTCCAGTAAGACCACCGCATGCGCGAGTACCACATGACCTTTACCGTGCGGCATCGGCCGCCAGTACTGGGCGGTACCGGCAATTTTTCGCACCGACTCTCCTTCGCCGCAGGCCAGGTTATAGCGACCATCGCAAAATGAGCCGCTGACCGCCTGGAAGTGGCTGGCTACGCCGAAATGCGCCAGCGTGCGCTGCAACAGAGCGCAGAGAGAAAGATAAATCGGCTCTGCGGCTTCGCCCAGCGGTTGATAAACCGGCCAGGCGAGGCTGAGATTGACAATGCCTGGCCCCTGCGGCACCAGCCCACCGCCGGAGCGGCGCAGCCAGACAGGCCACCCCTGGCTGGAGAACTGCTCGCTTACCGACGCTAGTTCAGCAAATTTCCGATAGCTTCCCGGAACGACAAACCCCTGCGGGGCCTGCCAGAGCTGAGCAACCGCCTCACCATCGCGAGCTCGGTCAAACAGCGGCGGCTCAGCCTGCGTTGGGTCGGCGCAGTAGCGAACCGGCAGCTGCTGGTGGTTAAAGCGCTGCGGCCAGCAGGGATCCTGAGTCATCATTGCTCCTTAATATTGCTCTTCGCCGTGGCGGCTGGGTTTCATTAACATTGCCGTAAGGGCGGAGAGCAGGCAGCCAGCGGTTAAATAGATAGCCACGCTATGCCAGGAGCCGCCGGACAGGGTGACCAGGGCGGCGGCGATAAACGGCGTAAAACCGCCGCCGACGACGCTGGCGACCTGATATCCCACTCCGGCCCCGCTGTAGCGATAGCTGGCGCCAAACATTTCGGTAAACATTGGCTGCTGAACGCAAACCACCATATCGTGAGCAATATTTGCCAGCATCAGCGCGAAGAACAGGATCCAGAAATAGGACTGGCTTTCGAGCGCCATAAAGAACGGGAATCCGCTGAGGGTACCGATTAGCGCGCCGGTGATATAGACGCGGCGTCGGCCGAAGCGGTCCGCAAGCCAGGCGAAGCAGGGGATAGTCAGGCAGCTGATGGCGCCGACGAGCAGGCCAATATTAAGGAACAGCTCGCGGGGCAGGCCGAGGTTCTGCGTTGAATAGTTGAGCGCGAAGGCGGTGACGATATACATCGTTAACAGCTCGCACAGGCGCAGACCGATGATCTTTAAAAATGCCCCCGGATGGCGCACTAGCGCTTCGACTACCGGCAGACGCTGTTTCTTCGGCTGTCGTTGTTGCTCTTGCTGCTGTTGTTCGAATTCAGCGGATTCCGCCATACCGTTACGGATCCATAACGCCGCCAGCACCAGTACGACGCTAAATAAGAACGGCAGACGCCAGCCCCAGCTGAGGAACTGTTCATCGGTAGTACAGGAGCTTATCAGCGATACCAGGCCGGTAGAGAGCAGCAGCCCGACGCCGTAGCCGACCTGTACGCCGCTGCTGTAGAACGCTTTTTTATTTTTCGGCGCGCTTTCTACCGCCAGCAGCGCCGCTCCTCCCCATTCGCCGCCGACCGCAAAGCCCTGTACGGCGCGCAGCAGGACCAGAAAAACCGGCGCCCACCAGCCAATCTGGTTGAACGAGGGAAGCAGGCCGATACAGGCGGTGGCGATCCCCATCATCCACACCGTCAGCATCAACATGCGTTTGCGCCCGAGGCGATCGCCGAAATGGCCAAAGATAATGCCGCCCAGCGGGCGGAAAAGGAAGCCAACTCCGAAGGTAGCAAACGCGGCCAGGGTGCCCATTGCCGGACTAATTTGCGGGAAAAACTCCCGATTAAACACCAGCGCGGCGGTGATGCCATAAAGAAGAAAATCGTACCAGTCGACCACGGCTCCGGCGAAGCTCCCCCAGGCTGCTCTGCGGGCGCGGTTGAGTGAACATGCCTCCTTGCCGGGGCGGTTAGAAATTAACGTTGAGTCCATACCTGTCCTGTCTGTTGCTGAGTTTTTAATTATTGGAATAAGACGCTTTCCTGATTCGCGTCTGTATTGAGACTACCGCGCGGAAGGTCAAGAGAAAAGATTTTTACCTGCTTCATGCGCTTAAAGGCATAAAGCGTTTGCTTAACGCTGAGGGAGCCACCCTTCCCGAATGCTCTGAATGTGCTCTTAAGAGTTCGCTTATTGTTTTTGATTTTAATTTTTTAACTTAAAGGCGACGCCTTTTAAGAAATGACTTAAATGGTTTACAATTAACAAGTCTCCAATTTCGGAATGGTGAGTTAAATGCGTTTAATTTTTGCAGCTTTATTTTGTGTCATGGTTTTGCCTTCCGCTTTTGCAGAAAAACTGCCTGCGCCGATGGGAAAACCCGTTTTAACTATTTCCGGCCTGATTGGGAATACGAATGAGGGTGATACTGCCGTTTTTGATGTTGCTGCATTAGAAAAACTGGGAATGGAAACGGTGGTGACAACCACTCCATGGTACTCGGGAAAGGTTCGCTTTGACGGCGTTTCCCTCAGTAAACTCATGGATTTAGTTGCTGCTAAAGGCAAGTCGGCCAGGGTGCTGGCGCTTAATGATTATACGACGATTGTCCCTATCGATGACTTTCATAAATTTCCGGTAATTTTGGCTTTAAAAATGAACGGCGAATATATGCGCATTCGTGACAAAGGCCCTTTATTTATTGTTTATCCCTATGACAGTAGCCCGGAATTGCAGAATCAGATTTATTATTCCCGTTCGGCATGGCAGGTTTCGAAGATTATAATTGAGTAAGGGTTTGATCTTGAATCGAATACTCACTGCCATTATTTTGTCGCTCTTCATTGTCACCGGATACATTACCTATCTGGTACACGAGCGGCAAAGTGAGCTGCAAAAATTAACGCGTTATACCGATTCGTGGTCCGTTTCCCAGATAGTCTCTGAGTACATGCGTCTTGAGGCGCGCCTAAGTGCGATGGGGCTGGGGGTCAAGGGGAGTGACCACGACGAGGTGCGTCTGCGCCTGGAAATTATGATGAGCCAGATAGCCTTGCTACAGCAGGGTGATTTGGGAAAGTTTATCAGTAAAGATCCTCACCGGAAGGCGGTAGTTGACCACCTGATTCGTCTCCTGGACCAGCTGGATAAGCGGCTGGACAAGATGACAATACCGCAGCTAAAGCTGATGCTGCAGGAGATGAGCCTCCTGGACGGGCCGTTGACCTCAATTGCGTCAACGTCTCTGGCCCGGGATATTGATATTGTTAATCTGACCCACGATAAAATACAGAACCTGTATTACATCTATTCCGCTATTTCGATTCTGTTGATTGTTCTTTGTATCACGCTGGGTCTGTTGATGCTGAAGCAGAATAATACCCTGCGCCGCGCCCACGTGCGGATGAAATTATTGGCTAACGATCTGCAGGTTTCTAAAGAAAAGCTCCAGGTGCAGAACCGTCGGCTGCAGTACGATGCCTATCATGATTCGCTGACGGGCATGCCTAATCGGCTCTCTTTCTGGCAGCGTCTGCAGGAGGTTGTAAACCTGGTGCGGCCCTATGACGGCTCGGCGGTGGTAATGCTGTTTGACCTGGATAATTTTAAGGATGTGAACGATACCCAGGGTCACGATGCCGGAGATAAGCTGCTGCAGGAGTTGGCCAGCCGGCTTTCCTTTTTTCGTAAAACGTCAGAGACGTTGTACCGGCTGGGAGGCGATGAGTTTGCCCTCGTCTCACAGGATTTAAGCGAAGAGATGGCGCTGGAGCGAGCGAACGTTATCCGTGAAAAGATCAGTCAGCCGTATCAGATCTATGATTCGCTCATCCAGATCGGCGCCTGTATCGGGATTGTTATCTCGGATGGGGAAAGCCGCACCGATTATTTGTATAAATGCGCCGATCTGGCGCTGTATGAAGCAAAAAAAGAGGGTTCCGGCAACGTCCAGATTTTTCGTCCGGGTATGCTTCAGCGGCAGCAGGAAAATAAATCGTTTGAAGACGATCTGATTCAGGCGCTCAACAGGGGCGAGTTCAGAGTTTATTACCAGCCGATAGCCGATACTATGAACGGTGAAATCTACGGCTACGAAGCGCTGGTGCGCTGGTTTCATCCGATACGCGGCAGCGTTCCGCCAACTGAATTTATCCCGGTGGCGGAAAAAATTGGCCTGATTAATCAGTTGGGCGAGTGGGTATTAAGAACCGCCTGTGAAGCGGCCGCCGGCTGGTCATCCCCGCTTAAGGTGTCGGTTAACGTATCTCCTGTTCAGCTGATAAACAGTTCGCTGACCGATACCGTGGTGTCAATACTCAGAAGCACCGGGCTCGATCCGCATCGCCTGGATCTGGAGATAACCGAGTCAGATGTCTTTAACGAAAATACCCGCTCTTTAGAGATCCTCAGCCAGCTGCGCGAACTCGGCGTGCAGATCTCGATTGATGATTTTGGCACCGGCTACTCTTCGCTATCGCGCCTGAGCTACTTCCCGTTTGATAAGATAAAAATCGATCGTTCTTTTGTGATTAATATTCCTGGCCAGAAAGATGACCTTGATATCGTGCGGTTGATTATCAGTATGGGCAAAAGTTTGCATATGCGTATTGTGGCCGAAGGGGTCGAAACCGAAGAGCAGCTGAAGTCGTTACGCAAGCTAGGCTGTGATCTGGTGCAGGGCTATTTAATCGGTAAGCCGGGGCCGCTTAATTAAGCACATAATAAGAGACAGGCTTTCTTTTATATGGGTGATTTTAGGTTATCTGCAATCACCCGTATTTATTGGGTATAAACCGGGAAAGACGCAGCAGGCGCAAAATAATATCCTCAGCGCTGGATATCGGTCGATGCTATACCGCGATATCGGCTTGATATCCCACTGCGCATGAAAGCTGCAAAATAAGCTCCGTTAAGTCATCTCTGTCTACCGGCGAAGAGATATAGCTTCCCTGAAAATGGTTGAGCCCCAGCGCTTTCAATCTGTTGAATCTGTCCAGGCTGTCGACGCCCTCGGCGATACAGCGGCTCCCGGTGAGCTGAGCGTAATAGATCAGGCTCTTAATCAGTACCAGCGCATGCGGGTCGCGCTGCATATCATTGACGATGCTTTTATCCAGCTTGTAGGCGTTAAAACGGCACGCGCGCGCCGGAAACGTTATGCTGCTTTGTGAAAAACAGCCATCAAGCATGATCCGAAAGCCGCGCTTTTGCAGCCTGGCGATATTGTCGGCTATTTTTCCGTGACCGCTGAAGTCGATGTTTTCGGCAAATTCCAGTACCAGCCTCTGCGACATTTGTGGCCGACGTAGCTGCTGGCGCGCGGTTTCCATCATACGGAGCAGGTTTTCATTGCTGGCGATAGCGGCCGGGATATTCACCGAGAAATAGAACTCGCCTCGATACTGGTTGATATTCTGCACGGCTTGCTGAAGCACAAAAGCGGTCAGTACCAGCCAGGCGTATTCCGCGTGAATTTGCGGTAAAAACTCGTCGGGTAGCAGAATGCAGCCGTTTCTGTTCCAGCGGGGGAGAACCTCAATCCCACGTAGCTGAAGATGTTCATTGGTAATGGGCTGAAAAGTCGGATAAAGCCGTCGGCTGTGGATAGCATGGACCAGCTCACGCTCAAAAGAGGAAAGGACGGCGCCAGGATCGCTTTTCTGTTCTCTTATCTGACTGCCGGGAAAACCGGGAGCCATTTGAGGATGGTGTTCCACCATTTTTTTCAATCCTGCGGTTCTTTGGTTATAGAGCGTCTTATGACTGATGCCGCGGCGTTTTGCCTGCGCGCTGGCGCTATATCCGCACAGTAGACCGAGGATAGCGGTCAGTTCCGGTTTCGTCAGTCCGGCAGGGCGCTTTCCGACAACCCGCGTCTCTTCCTCTGCCAGTTCTTCAAGCGAAGGATATCCGTCAAGGATTGAGTCACGAAGCAGCGTGCCCAGGCAAGGGACCGGAAGATCGGATGCCGCGGCCTTTACTGCAGAAAGCAGGTGTCTGTCGACGACCTGATGCTGCAGGGTATGCCACAGCCAGCTGGCCGGGCTGCGGCTGAGGACCAGCATCGGCAGAGGTGTTGCTGAACGTTCCAGCAGCATCGCCGCCTGTTTGAGGGTCTCGAGTAGCCAGGCTGGGGACTCGGGTAAAAATACCACTACGCGCCGCGCGCCGGCTGGAACTTCCTGCTGCGTGAAAGGCAGCATGATGGGCCTGGCTCCCTCTTCTTCTATTATTTGCGCCAGTCCCGCAGCGGCAAGTGAACAAGGTGACAGGATGTAGTCCACCTGCGCTTTATGGTTGGTGAGGATGGGGTTATTCATAAACAAAGGTCACCCCGATGATGGATTGCACGTTGCCTGCCGTCACCTGTCCGCTGGTGCGCGCATAGTTGGCGGTTAATCCCAGGCTGACCGCTGAGCTGCCTACTGACCCTAGCGACACCAGGCTATTGGTGGGAACAATGCTATTGTTACGCGTTAGCTGAATACCAATTCCTTTTGCCGGTGAGGCCGTTGCCGTATTGGTAAAGATCGAATTGCCAGCGTCTTCCGTGGTGCCAGAGAGGTAATAGCCCAGCTTCTGGCTTTGGGCGCAGTAAACTGTTAGCGGAATGGCGGCGGAGGCTGGATATTCCGGCAGCGTCACCGTGACGTTGCGGGCTGAAACATCGCAGCCGCCGGTTGGCACGACAACGTCGTTGTTGGCATAAATGTTCCACACGAACTGAAAGTCGTCGTTATCTATGTTGTTTGTCTGGCGCAGGATCAGCACGGCGATTAACGAACCGGCGGAAATGGCGACCCCGCCAGCACTACTGATGGGCGTCAAGTAGAGGACGGTAGGCCAGGGTCTGTCGATAATGGAATTATACGTCATCCGCGCCGTTTCGCTGGTGGTGGGAAACGGGTAGCTGGCGCCGTTGTACCTGACGGTGCCGGAAAAGCTCGACAGCACGCCGCCATATGCCGAGCCGCGCTGTAACGTCACATAGTCAATCATGGTTTCCGGAAAATCGTTATGGCAAAAAATCTGCGTCGAGAGATCGACGACCAGGTTCTGTCCGACGCTGACCGCCGGGGCGAGATTCACGTAAACGTTCGCCGAGCCGCCGCCGATAGGGATTGTGACCCCGGAGGCGGTTCTGCAGGCGAATGACCAGGCGTTGAGCGACCAGCCTGCCAGCAGCAGCGCGATCAGCAGGGTTAGCATTTTTTTCATTACTCTGTTCTCCAGGCTCAGGCGTAGGTGTAGGTGATGTTTATCACCGCCAGAATCGTTCCCTGGGTGGCACCGCCGTTAACCGTTAGCGCCCTGACCCGTAGCGGAAAGCTGACGGTCTGGGTGGTGTCATCAACCTGTACTTCTTTTTTGGCGCCGTTGTTCAGCGTGGTGCCGTTGGCATCCTGCAGCTCCAGCTGGATATTTCCGGCGGTACCCTGGTTTCTGTAGTAACCGGTGGCATCCGCCGTACCGCTGAAGGTGGCGGTAACCCGTGATGTGCCGATCGGACAGTTGCTCAGGTTGAGCGCCACGCTGTGCCAGGGCGAAGAAGATCCGGCTGATATCAGGTTAAAGGTGTAGAGATCGCCTAGCTCGACGGTGGCATTGGGGGTGGAAACGGTACAGGGTTTGGCGACCACTTTTCCGTTAACGGTAATGGTGACGTCGGCGGCCTGCAGCGTCGGGGAGGACGCCGCCAGTATTGCAGCCAGCAGCCATCCGGCATGGGTCGATTTCATCAGCGCCTCCGGTTACTGAAATTCAAGCGTGAACGTTGCGGTTGCATTAACGAGCCCGGCGGTAACCGGTACCTGAGTGGCCATCAGACGGGCATAAAAGTTCAGCGTATTGGTCTGGCTGGGGGTCAGCGTCGTCCAGGAAATGGCCGGTGATGCAGCATTAAGCGGCAGCATCCTCTGCTGCGCGTCAAGGATCTGCACGCCCATGCCCGCCGCAGCTGAAGGACCGCCGTCAAGTTTTAACAGGTCGGTATTGACGCTATCGGCAATACCAACGAATCCCACCTTCACCGCGGTGACCGCGCTGCCGCAGGGGGAAAGCACGATGCGAAAGGGCACCAGAGGAGTGGTAGCACCAACAGCATGGAACTGCTTTGCGGCGTTGTTCATCAGGTCGACGGTAAACTCTTTCGATTCGCCCGCAACGGCACAGGCGTTATCCCGAACGTAGCCGTTGATGGTGATGGTACTGTCTGCTGCGTAAGCACCGGTGACCGCCAGAGAAAGAAGGGCGCTTAGCAGATACAGGTTTTTTTTCATCATCATGGTTTCCTTATCGGCACTCGGCTGACAGCTGGCTTAGCGTCTGGTTCTGACTTTCCGGCGGCAGGCTGTAGTTAGCTTCGCAGCTGGCATTCGGTTCTTCTCCCCATTTCGCACGCACCTTGCCCGCCAGCGGCATTCCGCTCAGGTAGACCTGACCGTTATCGGCGACGATGCTGCTGCCCTGGCTGCCATCGGAGGTAACCAGCGCGCCGAAGGGTACCGGCTTACCGTTATAGATAAGCGACATCAGCAGCTTAAGCCCGACGTGAGCTTTAAATTCGGCGCGGACAATCGCTCCGCGGGTTGGCACCACGCTGGCTACCGCATCGTCAAGGTCGACGTTATCGGCCAGCGTATTGGTATTCAGCGCTATCCGGTTTTCCCGGTATTCGGTGGCATAGGGCAGTACGGCGTAGCCGCGCCAGTCGGTCCTGACTCCGGTCTGATTTTCCACTTTTACATTGTCCGCACCGGAGGCTTTGATCAGCACCGTCGTTTCGTTCATCGGCTGGCTCAGGGTGATGCCGTCGGCGTGGGCCAGCACGCCGCCGCTCAGGCCGTAGTAAAGCTGTTTGATGCCGTCGCTGCGGCTGTAGCCGACGTTGGCGTTGCCGTAGCCGCCGCGGTAGTTCAGCGCCGCATATCCGGTGCCGCCGCTGTTGCCATCTCCGCCGCCGGCGTAACCGGTCTGTACGCTGTAGCTCAGGTTGTTATCCTCCAGCAGCGTGCCGTACAGGCCGGCAAGGCTGGTGGTCCTGCCGTTCAGATCGTTGGACATGCTGTAGCTGGCGCTGGCGTGTCGCCAGGCGGAGGTGCTGTCGGAGCGCATCCAGTGGCTGAATGGAATATTCACGTTGAGAGCCAGCATCTGATCGCGCCCCTGCTGCCAGGCGTTTTGGGTCAGGCTGTAGCTCAGGGTCCAGTTGATATCGTCGACGGCGGCGTTCAGTCCGACCTGTACCTGTCGATCGGCCTTACCGGTCCCCCAGTAGGTCTGGTGGCTGCCGCTCAGATAAAGCGTGGCGGTGCGGCCTAACTGCTGGGTCACGCTGGCCTGGATTTTGCCGCGCTTGTTGTAAGCGAGGTTGTAGTAGTCGGTGAATTTAGGCTTCACTTCAATCACCCCGTCCTGGGTTTCGACGTTGTAACCGCTCATCCGGCTGTAAGTGGTATCGGCGAAGCTGAAATAGCCGCGGGTCGAGTAGCGGTAGCCCACCAGCTGGATATTGGTGCCGGTATCGGTCAGCGATTTGTTGTAGAGGAAACGTACCGATTGACCCTGATGATCGCTGTCATCGGGAAGGGTGGCGTTGGCCTGGGTTATGTCCAGCGACAGCGCGCCCAGTTCACCCATGTTTTTCCCGACGCCGAGGTTAAAGGCGCGGTAGCGGTCCGCCAGCTGGGTGCCGCCGTACAGCGTCCAGCCCGCCGGAAGACCGTGCATCAGGGTACTCTGGAAGAACTTCGGTTTATCCTGCCGATCGTTGCCGCTGCGATACTCCCCGGCGGTGACGGCATAGCGGGTATGGCCTTCGCGCTGGAGCACCGGAACGGAAGAATAAGGGACGGTAAAGACCTGGCTGCTGCCGTTGGCCTCTTTGATGGTCACCTGCAGGTCGCCGCCGTTGCCCGCGGAGTAGAGATCGTTAATGGTGAACGGGCCGGGCGGCACCGTGCTCTGGTAGATCTCATAGCCGTTCTGTTTCACCGAGACCTGCGCCGTGCCGCGGGCAATGCCGTGGATAACCGGGGCAAACCCTTTCTGGCTGTCCGGCAGCATATTGTCATCGGAGGCGAGCTGCGCGCCGCGAAAGTTGAGGCCGTCGAAGACATCGCCGTTGGTATAGCTGTCGCCCAGCGTCAGGCGCGAGCGCAGCGGAGTGATGTCGCGCTCCAGCCAGCTGTTGACGTGCTGCCACTTATTTTCACTGGTCGACGATTTGCCGCTGCTGCTGTAGCTCCAGGTGGTATTGTCGCGCAGGCGCCAGGCGCCGAGGTTCAGCCCGCTCTGCAGGTTAAGGTACGCGTAGTTGCTGCTGCCGCCGATGTCGTTGTGGACGTTGTTGCCGGTGAAGTTATAGTTCAGCAGCCCGGCGTTAATCCCGTGGTCCCAGAGTTCGGGCGGGATGTAGCCGCGGGCGCGGTTGCCCATAAACGTCTGGGGAATGGTCAAATAAAGCCGCTGCAGGCCGACGTCGAAACGGATGGTGGCGTCTTTGATCATCCCGGTTAACGGTACGCAGGTGTCCACGGCCAGCACGTCAATTCCGGCGATTGCAGTGGTATTGACGCCCATGCTGGCCAGCTGTCCGCGTGTCAGACACGGGGCCAGCCCGTGGCCTTTTTCGTCGATATTAAAGGTGACATCGCGGGTGGTCATATAGCCGTCATTCAGGTAGATATCCGCGCGATAGGTTCCTGGCGGCAGTTCCTGGCCTTTTTCAAAACTGGACAGATCCGCCACCGCAGCAGGGTCGTCGGCTAAAAAACGCGGATTAAAATAGATCTCCGCCTGTGTGTTAAAAATCGGAGAGGCAAATAAAAAGGCAAGGGGGAGCTTCGCGAATACGTGCGCCGATCCAGTCGCCATGCGCCGGGTATCCAAACGGTCAAGTCCATATTTTAGATGTGACATAGTCCCTCCGGTACAAAATCGCCCGGCAATCAATATTTTTTAGTTCAGGGGGGAGAGCGCTGCTCCCCGTTCATTTATTGCATTACGCCTTTCAATCGCGGGGTCAGTGCGCCGTAGTCGTTAATGGTTCGGTAGGTAATCTCGCTGCCTGCGTCGGATGGCAGTGAGACTCTGGCTTCCCCTAGCGGAGGAACGAGGGCATTTTCCAGTATCCGGGTTCCGGCATTGAGCTCGGTGACCGTCAGATAGTACGGAGTGGGGTTGATCAGCGTCAGTGAGCCGGCGCTGCGGCGGAATCTCAGTTTCTCTGCGGCCTGATCCGGCGGCAGCGCCAGTTTTGCCGGGCGATAGTAGAGCTTGATGCGGCTGATAATCGCCAGCTGCAGGGTATTGTCGCTGAGCTTTGATTTATCCATCGACGGGATCGCTTTGACGTTCATCCAGAACAGGCTTTCCCGGTCCTGCGGCAGCTGGTTGTTGGTCGCATCAATGATGCGCAGGGTGTTCTCTTTTTTGCCCTGCATCGCGAACAGCGGGGGAGTAATCACAAAACTTCCGTCTTTTGCGCCGTCAGCGTTTTCCACCCATGACTGGATCAGAAAGGTGCTCTTTTCGTCGTTATTGGTGACCGCCAGCTGAACCTGCTTCTGTCCGGCAGGATAGATGACGCGGGTCGCCCCCAGCGCCACGCCTGCTTCGGCGGGAGCGGCCAGACCGGTGGCCGCAGTCAGGATAAATCCTGCCAGTAGAGCGCGCATCCCGCGCATGGTACCCAGTGTATTTTTCATATTTACCTCTGTTTTACTCACTGTCATTTCCTGTTCCCGGTACTGACTACTGGTAGGTCAGGGAAAACCAGGCCTGAGCATTTGCAGCCCCTCCGGTGACCTGATTCCCGGTGGAACGATATTTCGCAATAAAATGCAGGGTGGTAGGGCCCGTATGCAGCTGCGTCCAGGTTCCTGGAGGCGCATTGAGCGGGATAAAGCTGCCCGTTTTGTCAAACAGGGCGACACCAATACCGGTGGCAATCCCTGGTCCTTCACCCACCGAAAGCACATCCGGATTTTTGCCATCGGCGACGCCGTGAAACGCCACGCCAACGTGCTGGCTCACGGCGGTGCTGCACTCCTGCAGGTGAATGGTGAAAGGAACCGGATTGGCATCCTCTCCTGCAGAATGAAATCGATTGCTGCTGATTTGCCCCATATTGACCGTCATCTGGCGATCGCCGACTTCAACGCGACAGGACTCGGCAATGACTATTCCCTGGAAACGCATGTTTCCGCCGGGCAGCATGACGTCCCAACTGCCGCCAGCCAGCGCCAGCGGCGGCAACAGAAATATCAACAAACCTGACTTCATCCTTTGCATCGTTATCACCCTCGGTCTTATTCGGATAACGGGCCATCCTGGCCCAACGCGCTTCCCTGCAAGATGAAGAAATTACTCGTACTGAACTTTAAAGGTGGCGTCAGCGTTAGCGGCACCGGCTGTCGCTATGCCGGTCGCGAAGTAACGCGCCTGGAACGGGATGACGTTGGTACCGTTACTTAACGTGGTCTGCGCGCTGAAGGTTGCGCCATCCACGGTCAGCGGAGTACCGGTACGATCGAGGATCTGCACGCCGACGTTGGTCGCGCCGCCTGCAGCGGAGTTCTGCAGAGCCAGTACCGTTGGGTTGGTGCTATTAATTGCCGTGCCGGCAAACGCGATGGCCGCTTTTTCAGAAACCGTGATGTCACAGTCATTCAGCTGGATGTTAAAACCAACTGCCGAGCTGGTGCTGCCCGCGGTGGCGAGTTTCGCTGTACGCACCTGGCCTAACTGAACGGTCTGATCGAGAGAGCCTGCGTCAACCGCGCAGGCGGCGTTAACCACTTCCCCTTTAAAATGTACCGTCCCGCCGTTCACCGTAACGGTATCGGCCAGAGCCGCAGCTGAGCTCAGGGACAGTGCTGAAATAACGACGAGTGCCAATTTGTTCATTATAGATCTCCTTTTAAAAAATCATCCTGAAGCGATGCTTCATTTTAAAAAACATTTATTATTAAAAAATAATTTTTGAAACGTAATCCTGTTTTTACAACCTAGTTTATTCATCAGGTTGCGGCGGTGCGTATAAACAGTTTTAAGTTTCACGCCAAACTCTTGTGCTATTTCTTGATTGCTTTCCCCTCTGCTTAACATACTCAATATCTGCTTTTCGCGCAGGCTTAGACGGAATTTTGTATGATAGTTTCCCGATAGTTCTTTCTTTAAGAAGAAGTTCAGGATGCTCCTGGTATTACTTTTTTTATCGAGTACCGTTATTTTGTCAAATAATTCTGATTTATAGAAAGCGATATCGCTGGATGCAAAGGCGACAATATTCTTATTCGAAGGGTAAATCCATTCGGCGCCAGATAAATCGTTGGAATCCAAATCTATAATCAAAAAGAAATTGTCAATAAACTCTTCTCCAAGCAGTTCGATCAGGCCCAGAGTAAAGTATTTATCCTTAGATAAAATATTAGTTGATAGATTCATATCTGAACGCAATCTCATCCTTGGGTTGACCTTTAACTCATCGTTATTAAAACCTTTCAGCGAATTAAGAGTAATCTATCATTGCCTGATGTGCGGAGGCATTCGTCAGGTGCTCTAAAAGACTTAACTTCCACCTGGAGATAGTTGAATGGTTTTTTGTTTTATTAAATTGTTATTTAATTGGTGTTTTATCCTTTAATTGAATAAGTTATCAGGTTTTTATATATGCAAAATGATAGGGGGTGGTTATCATTTTGCTATAAAACAATAGGCACACTCTTTGTATTGGAATTTTCTTAGGGAATATTCCTTGCGAGATACCTTTGTTTTTATCTTCAGAGCATTAGATTCACTCTTTTACTGTTCTTAAATATCCTTACAAAGGTGCCTTTGCAATACTGTTTTGAAGATCTTTAGCAATCTGTTTTGTAAGTGCTGAATACGGTTGCAAATGTTTGTTCTGTTTTTCAACTGATTGTGCAAGGTGACTGTTCTACCTTGCTGTTTAACTCTCCGCTGTTAACGCCGCTGCCCATGAGCCAACTGCGTAAATCGGCATACTATTTGTTGCTCCATGTTGTCTCCTGTGTCGTCGAGAATAATAATACCACTTAGCACCTTGTTAGTTATATGTA
>OEPS010000059.1_pt1 | contig 39935 bp, 35 predicted proteins | sample 1539411 | NCBI WGS metagenome assembly OEPS01 (sample SAMN02671747, study PRJEB22543) | soil metagenome | biome: bacteria | place: China:Hunan Province, Lengshuijiang City | collected 2012-10-15 | depth 0.08m m
CCCGGTGGCGCGCGGGCGGCCGGCCGGCGTCGACCAGGTCGGCGGCGTAGATGCCTGGCTCCCAACCGGCACCGATGACGAATGGGTAGGCCGGCCAGCCCCAGTCGACCGCAGGGTGAGCGCAGCGCCGCCCGGGATCGGGATGCGGGGGCGGGGCGAGGTAGCGGCCTGGCAGCCAGCCTGTTGCGTCCACGAGCCGGGGCCGACCGCCCAGCCGGTGAAACTCCACACGGAACCGGGGCTGATCGGTGGCGACGTGCAGCTGGAGTCGCCCGCCCGCAGCGACGCTGTCGCGGGCGGCGTAGCCCTGGATCATCCGAGCAGTATCGCGTCCACGCCTACTATCCTGCCGTGAGGAGTATTCCGTACGTTCCTGTTGGAAGAGTCGCGGGATGGAGGGTGGGCGTTTGGGTGACGGCGTCGCGGTCCTGGTGCCGGTCCGCCGGGAGGGGGCCGGGATCCTGGACAGCCTGCCGGCGGCGTGGCGGGCCGCTTGCACCGCCAGCGCCACACTGAACCTCCTGGTCGCAGTGGACGCGCCGGAGGCGCTCGCTGCCGCCAGGTCGTTCGCCGGCCGCCATGAGGCGGTACGGGTCCATGCCCTGGCGACGGCCGGAAAGTGGCCGGCCTTGCGCCACGGTGCCGGCGTGACGGACGAGCCGGTGCTGGTGCTCATGGATGCCGGTGTCCGGCCAGATCCGGATGCCATCGCCCTGGTCGCCCAGCCGGTGCTCGGCGGGCGCGCGGAGGCCTGCGGCTGCCGCATCGACTGCCCGCCGTCGTTGGCGGGGGCCACGCCGGAGGCAGCACTGATCAACCACTGGGAACAACGCAACTGCGATGCCTGGCACCGGGTGCGTTCGACCGGGCCCCAAGCCAGCTGGTGCGTCGCCGGTGGCCTGTACGCGCTCCGGCGGGAGTCGTTCCCGGCCGAGGTCCTGGTGCCCGGGCTCGACGACGCCTCGGTGGGGGCGCACCTCCTGGAGAGCGGCGCCCGGGTGGCCTACCAGCCCGCCAGCCGGATCGGGTTGGCGTCGTCGCCCGACTACCAGCACTGGTTCCGCCGCAAGCTGCGGCACCGGCGGGCGTGGCTGGCACTGGGCACCCACCGCCCGGCGTTGGTGGCCTCCATGCGCTCGATGCTCCTGGGGGCGCTGGACCAGGTGTGCGACCCGTGGGACTGGCGGGACCAGCTGCTGCGGGCGCACCACCGCAGCTTCTGGCGGCTGGCCGCGGTGGCCGAGGCCGTCCAGCCGACCACCGCCGACAGCTGGTAAGCGGTGGCCCGCTCGCCGGCGCTGGTGAGCTGCCTGATGCTGTCCCGCGACCGGCCGGAGATGGCGGCCCGGGCAATGCGCTCCTTCCGCGACCAGACCTACCCGCGCCTCGAGCTGGTCGTGGTGTCCCAGGGCACCGCGGCCTACCGCCAGCTGCTGGCGCGCCTCGGCCGCGAGCAGGGTGCCGGCAACGTCCGGGTCGTGGGCGCCGGGCCGGGACTCACGCTTGGGGCGCTGCGCAACCTGGCCGTCGACGCCGCCGCCGGCGAGCTGGTGTGCCAGTGGGACGACGACGACGGCCACCACCCCGAACGGGTGGCCCGCCAGGTCCAGACCCTGGTCGAGGAAGGGGCGCGCGCGTGCTACCTGACCGAGCACCTGCACCTCGTGGCCCCCAGCCGGCGGGTGTACTGGATCGACTGGACCCTGAACGAGGCTCGCCCGGACGAATACCGGGTGTTCCCCCCCACCGTGTTGATGGTCCGCGACCCGGCGCTGCGCTACCCGGAGGAGGGCTCCCGGGCGATGCACGGCGAGGACCTCTCCCTGGCCGCCCAGCTATTCCGCGGTGGGAGGGTGGCCACGGTGCGGGCCTCCGGCTGGCTCTACCTGTACGTCTTCCACGGCGCCAACCAGATGCCCAAGGCCCACCACGAGCGGCTCACCCAGCGCCGCAGCGCCGGTGCGGAGGTGCTGCGCCGGCATGCCGCCGCCATCGGCGAGGCCCTGCGCTCGTTCGGGTTGGACCACCCGCTTGAGGTGTGCGGACCGGAGGGGGTGGCGTTCGGTGTGCGCTGAGCGGTCGCTGGGACTGGCTGTCGTCGGTTGCGGCGCGGTCGCCCGGGCCGGCTACCTGCCGGCGCTGGTAGGCAACGACAGGTTCCGGCTGCTGGCCCTGGTGGACCGCCACGTGCCCAACGCCCTCGAGGCAGCGGCCTGCTACCGGGAGCTTGGTGGAGGAGACCTGCCCGAGGTCGTGGGCCGGCTGGAGGACGTCCCGGCCGGGGTGGGTGCCGCGGTGGTGGCCACGCCGGCGGCATCGCACGCGGAGGTAGCGAGCGCCCTGCTGGCCGCCGGCACCCACACCCTGATCGAGAAGCCGCTGGCGCTGGAGCGGGCGGAGTGCGAGCGCATCCGGGCCGCCGCAGCAGTCGGTGGCGCCGTGGCCCGGCCGGCGCTGGTCCGGCGCCTGTACCCGTCCTCGGCGTGGGTCGCAGCGGCCCTGGCGGGCGGCAGGTTGGGCAGGCTTCGCAGCATCCGGTGGGAGCAGGGCCAGATCTTCGGTTGGCCCCTCGCCAGTGCCGCCACCGTCGATCCGCGCCAGCCCGGCTCCGGGGTGCTCGAGGACCTCGCTCCCCACGCCTTCGACCTGCTCACGCGGTGGCTGGGTGGCACCCCCTCGGTGGAATGGGTGGCGGCCAATGGCGACGGCGCGGCGGCCAGCGAGGTAGCCGTGGGGATGTCCGCCAGCGGCGCGGGGGCCGGGGCGGCGCCGGCGGGGACCCCGGTGGCCACGGTCGTGGCCGAAGTGCACCTGAGCTGGCTACGCCCGCTGGCGAACCGCTGCCTGCTGGTGGGCGACGCCGGGACGCTGGCGGTCGGGCTGGGGCGCCGGGCGGAGTTCCAGTGGTGGGACGAGCGGGGAGCCCCGGTCTCCTCGGGCGAGATCCCGGCTGCCGATGCGGAGGGTGACCTCAGCCTGGCATGGCTGTTCCGCCGCCAGCTCGAGGAGTTCTCCCAGGCGGTGGCGGGCGGGCCCAGCCAGCTGGCGAGCCTGGACGAGGGCTGCACCTGCGTCGGCCTGGTGGAGTCCTGCCGCAGCCTGCCCCGGCGCGTCCTGCCCCGGCCGTGGCAGGCAACCCGTGGCGGCGCGGTTGCCGGAACACGCAGCGGGCGCAGCCGGGGGAACGGCCAGCGGGTAGCAGTGACCGGCGCCACCGGATTCTTGGGCGCGGCGCTGGTCGAACGTCTCGCCGGCGCGGGCGGGGCCGCATGGGTGGCTCCGCCTGGGGAGGTGACCGCTGTTGCCCGGGCGTGGGGCCGGCTCGCCCGCCTGTCGCACCTGGACGGCGCCCGGCTCCGCGTTGCCCTGGCGGACGTCCGTGACCGGGAGGCACTGGTGCAGGCCTTTCGCGGCTGCGACGTCGTGGTGCATGCCGCCTTCGGCAATGGCGGCACGCCCGAAGAGCAGTGGTCGGTGACGGTGGACGGGACCGCCGCGGCTCTGGCGGCGGCAACTGCCTGCGGCGTCCGTCGCTTCGTGCACGTCGGCTCGATGGCCACCTATGACACTACGGGGCTCGCCGGGGGTGACCGCCGTACCGACGCCCGGCTCGACTCCCGGCTCGACTCCCGGCTGGGCCCTCGGCTCGACGAGGATTGCCCGGCCCTGCCGGCCGTACCCGGCATCGCCTCCTACGCCCAGCAGAAACTGGCGGCGGAGCAGCTGGTGGCCCGGGCCGCCGGTGGCCCGATGGAGGTGGTCTCGCTCCAGCCGTCGGTGATCTACGGTCCCTGGGGGCCCAACTGGACGGTTCGGCCGCTGCGTCGCCTTGCGGCGGCGGCGGACGACCTGCCGAGTGGCAGCGGCGGCGGGGTGTGCAACGCCATCCACGTCCACGACGCCGCCGATGCAGCCGCCTTCCTGGCCAGCGCGCCGGCGGTGGACGGGCTACGGCTGCTGGTCACCGGGCCCGACCAGCTGGGATGGGGAGCGTTCTACGACCTCTACCGCGACCTGCTGGGGATTCCCCGGCCAGCCCGCTTCGACTGGTCGCAGGCGCGGGAGCTGTACCGGAGCCCGGTGGTGGTAGATGGGCGCCGGTTGGCTGCGCTCGGCTTCGTGCCGCGGGTCGGCATCGCCCAGGGGATGGCCCAGGTGGCCACCTGGGCCGCCTGGTTCGGGCTGTTGGGAGAAGCGCCCGGCCCCGGCCCCGTGGCCCGGATACCCCGCCCGTGACCCAGGGAGGTGCCGGCTGGTCGGGGCGGCTGGGCTACGGCTGCTGGCGGTGGCGGGACCTCGACCTGATCCGGGCCCGCGGCCTGGTTGAGCGGGCGGTGGAGGCGGGGATGACGTTGGTGGACACTGCCGACGTCTATGGCCTCCCCGGTGGGTCCGGTCACGCCGAGGAGTTACTGGGCGCCGTGCTGGCAGAGGCGCCGGACCTGCGCGCCCGGCTGGCCGTTGTCACCAAGGGCGGAATCCGCCCCGGAGTCCCGTACGATTCCGGCCGGCGCCAGCTGGTGACGGCGTGCGAGGCATCGCTGCGCCGCCTGCGCACAGAGACGATCGACCTCTACCTGGTACACCGGCCCGATCTCCTGGCCCACCCGCAGGAGGTGGCCACGGCGCTAAGCGAGCTCCGGGCGGCAGGCAAGGTCCGGGAGGTGGGCATCTCGAATTACTCGGCCGGGCAGGCGAGGGCGCTGCTCGCCCACCTTGACTGCCCGCTGGCGGCCGTGCAGATCGAGTTCAGCGTGCTGCATCTCGACCCGCTGGACGACGGGGTGCTGGACCTGTGCCTCGAGCGAGGCATCACTCCGATGGCCTGGAGCCCGCTGGCGGGTGGGAAGCTGGTCGACGGGGGCCGGGGGGAACTGACCCGCCAGCTGGATCTGCTGAGCGAGGCGCATGCCACCAACCCGGCGGCGATCGCTCTTGCCTTCCTCATGGCGCATCCGGCCGGAGTGGTCCCGCTGGTGGGCACCACGGACGTACGGCGGCTCGGCGCCTGCGCTGAAGCGCTGGGGGTGCGGCTGGGCAAAGCGGATTGGTACGCCTTGCTCGCTGCCACCGGGCGGGCACTGCCCTGACCGGGCCCTGGTGCGCGCCGGTGCGGGCGTGCCTCGCCGGCGAGGACCTGGACTGGTTGGGCGGGGAGTGCTGCTGCGTGGCGCTGGACCTGCCAACGACGGTGTCGCTGACGGCCGGGCAGCCGGCCCCGGCTGCGTACCTTACGGCGACGTGGCGTGCGGTCGGCGGCATCGGCGAGCCGCCACCGCTGCGGGTGCTGGCGGCGGCGCCGGTGGCATCCGGGCTGTCCACGTCCACCTCGCTGATCGTCGCCCTGCTGCAGGCGTGCGCCTCCCTGTCGGGAGCGGGCGTGCTGGCGGCGGCCGACCTTGCGGGGGTGGCCTACGAGATCGAGTTCGCCTTCGACCGCGGGGGCGGCATGGACCAGGCCACCATCGTCCAGGGCGGGGTACGGCTCATGTCGGGGGCTCCCCGCGGCCTGCCGCGGTTGCTTGCCGAGGCGCCCTGGCCTGCTGCGTTCGCGCTGGCGGTCATCGCCTCCACGGAGCCCAAGTCAACCCGCGACCACATCGCCCGGGTACGCGGGCAGCTCGCCCATGGCGACCCACTGCTGGCAGAGTACGCGCGGGAGGCCAGCCAGGCCGCCCGGCGGGCCTGGGACGCACTGTCGGCTGTTGACCTCGTTGCCCTGCAGCGGGCAGTCAACGACGCGCACCGGGCGATGCGTGACCGGCAACGGATGTCCACCCCGGTCCTGGAGGGACTCCGGGCGGCTGCCCTCCGGGTCGGCTTCGGCGGCGTGAAGCTGTCCGGCGCGGGCGGTGGAGGAGCGCTGATCGCGGTGGACACCGCCGCCGCCGTCCCCCGGTTGGCGACCGAGCTGCGACGGGCACTGCGTCCGGCCCAGGCCGAAGTGATCCCGGCGCGGGCGGCGGTCGCCGGATGGTACCCGCCCCGGAGGAGCACCCGCGAGGTTTGAAGGTTCGCACCCACGTGGGGTGTGGGTCACGCTTCAAACCTCGCCCGGGGGCCGGCCGACGGATGGCAGGCCTACAGCCGGTAGACTCGCTCGGCGTTGCGGGAACCGACCAGGCCCGCCAGCCGCACCGCCTCCTCGGGTGGCATGGCGCCGTCGGCCGTCCAACCACCGACAAGTTTTATGAGGCTGTTCCGGAACTGGGCGGCACCCACGAGAAAGAGCTCCGGCAGGGCGTAGCCGTCGGTCGAGAACAGCAACTTGCCGAACGGGGCGAGCTCGAAGAACTCGCCGAGGACGAGCCCGGCCTGCGCCCCGACCTGGGCGATGGTGAGCCCGACGTCGAGGTAGACGTGCGGGTAGACCTGAGCCAGCCACCCTGCCTGCCGGTGGAACGGGTAGCAGTGCAGGAGCACGATCGGAACGCCGATTGGCTCGACGGCGGCCAGGAACGGTTGCAGCAGGGCCGGGTCCGCCTGGGCAAGCCTGAGGTCGCGGTCCCCGAACCCGGCGTGCATCTGGATCGGCAAGCCACAGTCGACGCCGCACCACAGGACGAACCTGAGCAAGACGGGATCCTCGATGCGGCCCGGCCCCGGCTGGGACAGCCAGCCTGCGGCCGCCCGGCGCACCTCGGTCGAACTCGGCCGGCCCAGATCGGCGTCGAAGCCGTAGCGGTAGGCCAGGATCGACTTCACCGCCACCGCGCCGGTGGTTGCCTCGGCCAGGGCATCGGCAAACGCCGACGCAAAGCCCTCTGCGGTGGGATCCTCCGAGGCCACCTGCTCCGCCACGGTCTCGAGCCGGACCACTTCCCGGACCCGGCCGCCGGCCAGCGCACCGAGCTGCACCGGGGACATGAGCGCCGGTCCAGCCAGCCCGGTATCCACCAGGAACTGGGACAGGCCTGCAGCCCGAAGGAGCCGGTGCGCCACCTCATCGGCCCCCAACCGGGCGCGGCGCTCCAAGTAGTCGACGATCGGCGCCCCAGCGGGCAGATCGAGCACCGGGGCGCACCAGCGCCGGATCGCCAGCCCCAGCGCCCCGTCGAGATAGGAGACGTCAGGGGGTGCCGGGAGGCTGGCTTCGGTGGCCGCGATCTCGAAGGTCGCTGCGTCGTGAGGACCAGCGAGAAGCACGTGGCAGTGGCCGTCCACCAGCGGCATCTCGGCGACGCTGGCGGCGAAGTTGCCCGCCGGCATCAGTGTTTCCAGCGGGTGGCCGCCACGATCTGCTCGTCGGCCTTTCCGGCGAACAGGTCGATTTCGGCCCGGCGCACGGCCAGAAAGGCCTCCCGGAGCTCATCGCCAAGGGCTGCCGCGAGCACCCGGTCGCGTGCCAGCCGGTCGACTGATTCGCCAAGGCTTACCGGTAGGCGGGGAGGCTGCAGCTCGGGCCGGAGCGAAGCCGGGTCCGTGGTGACCTCGGGGGGAAGTCGGAGCCCCTCGTCGACGGTGGTGATGGCCACGGCGACCACGGCCCCCACGACCAGGTAGGGGTTGGCGCTGGCGTCGACACACTTGAGCTCGATGTTGGCTGACCAGTCGGCAAAGCCCGGCGTCCCGGCGATCAACCGGATTGCCGCTTCCCGGTTCTCCCTTCCCCAGCACTGGTAGGCCCCCGCCCAGTGCTGGGGGACCATGCGCAGGTAACTGGCCACGCTCGGTGCCCCGATCGCTGAGAGGGCTGGCAGGTGGTCGAGGAGCCCGGCGACGACGGACTCACCTCGCCGGCTCAGCCCGTGGGGGCCATCGCCACCGGCGAACAGGTTGCGCCCTTCGGACCACGCCGACAGATGCAGGTGGCAGCCATTGCCGACCTGGCCGGCAACGACGACGGGGGCAAAGGAGGCTCGCAGGCCATGGGTCTGGGCGACGGCCCGGATGGTCTGCTTGACCAGGACCAGGCGGTCGGCCGCCGCCACCGGGTCCGCCGCGGCCACGGACAACTCCAGCTGCCCGGGGGCGTACTCGGGATGGAACTGGTCGACCGGGACCCCCTCGCCGGCCAGGGCGGCGAGGACGTCCCGCACGTAGCCTGAGAGCTCCACCACCCGGATCATCCCGTACGCCGGCCCTGCGCAGGCGGGCGTGGTGCCGTCCCCTTCGTCACGGCCGACGAACCACTCGACCTCGAAGGCCATGCGGAAGGCCAGGCCGGCTGCCGCCGCTTGCTCCACCAGACGCGAGGCGAAGCGACGCTGGTCCGCCGCATAGGGCTCCCCCTCCTGCGTCCGGCGGTCAGCCGCCGCCCACGCCCACCCGGGCTGAGCAACCAGCGGCGTCAACCGGTTGAGATCCGGGAAGAGCCGGAGGTCGCCGACCGGGCCGCCGATGTGGGTGGAGGTGGTGATGGAGTCGTCGACGACGAACACGTCGAACACCGGCGACATACCGACACCACGTATGACCGCGTCGACCAGGCGCTCGGTCGGCACCGCCTTCACCCGTGCGATCCCGGCGTTGTCTACCCAGGTCAGGGCGACGGCGTTCACCCCTCGCGCGCCCAACTCCTCGGCCAGTTGCCGAGCCCGCTCCGCTTCGTCCAGCCCGTCCATAACGTCCAACCCCAAGTGTCCCGGCTCCGGGCGCCAGCGGGCAAGTGGCTGGCCACCGGGCGAGCGGCCCGGCAGCCCGCCGGCCGGATCTACCGGCGCAAACCAGCTGCGGGCATCAGGCGGCGGCGCCGAGGCATCGTTCAGGTGAGCGCCAGGCAGGTTACGGGTGGCAAGCCTTCCGCCGCCAGCTCCCAGGTCGCCCCCTCGTCCACCGACGCATAGACGCTGCCGGTGGCCGTCCCGAAGGCGGCGAGGCCCGCTGCCGAGGAGGCGTCGAGGCACAGGCTGTCGATGTTCCGGTCAAACCAGTCGGGCAGCCCCGTTCGGCAACGTTCAAGACCGGAGCCGTCGACCGCCCCCCGGTACAGCGCGCTGCGCTGGCCGCCCGGGCCCTGCGATGCCGAGACCAGGACGCGATCGCCGATGACCGCCACCGCTCGGCAGTAGCGTGCGTGGAGGCCGCCGGCGTGGATCGTCCACGAGTCGCCGTCGTCGTCGCTGACTGCCAGCCCTCCGGCGCAGGCGGCGTAGATGCGCCCGGGGAGGAGCGGGTGCGCCAGGACCCGATGGACATCGGCGTGGATGTCGATCGTGGGCTCCCAGCTGGTGCCGCCGTCGCTGGAGCGGAGCACGCCACCGACATGGACGTTGACGAAGATGGCGTGGTCGTTCCCGGTGATCGAGCGGGTGTCGGGCGGACCGCCCCAGGGCGTATACCAGGCCGCCCGGCCGTCTGCGGTGTCGAATCCGGGAAGCGGTTTCAGCGCCTCCCCCTCGAGCCGCAGCAACCGGGCTTCACCGGTGCCGACCAGCACACCGGCCCGGGTGCCGGCGACGCAGGCGCCGCGCAGCCCTTCGAGGCGGGCCACCCGGCTCCAGGCCCACTCGTGCCCGTCTCCGACCCGCTGGAACGCCTGCCCGGCTGCAAGGTGCACCGACCACAGTTCCTGCCCGTCAAAAAGCGCCCACAGCACCCCGCCGCGCTCGCTGAGCGCGCTCACGCGGCGATCAGCGCAGACCGGTGCGGAAACGGGCTGCCCGCCTCCTCCGACGTCGAGGCCCCACAGCCCGCGCTCCGTGCCTACGGCGATGACGGCCATCCCATGCTCTATTCTCCCCGCCCACGCCCACCTTCACGGCGCGCCGTCGCAAGCTCCGCCCCGCCGGTCAACGTCACGGGGGCCGGGGTGTGCCGGGCAACGATTGCCTCGACGTCGGCCCCATCCGGCAGCGTGCCAAAGGCCAGACCGCCCTCGCCGCCCAGGCGGGAGGCGCAAAAGGCGTCGGCGACCGAGGCCGGGGCGTGGCGGACCAGCAGCGCCCCCTGCAGCACCAGCGCCATGCGTTCGGCCACCCGCCGGGCGGCTCCCTGGGCCGTTCCCGCTGGCCTCTGGTCTCGCCTCAGGTCTCGCCGCAGGTCGGCGGCGGCGGCGTCAAGCCGGCGGTCCGCCCCCCGCGCCCGGCCTACCTCGGCGTACAGCGCCTCGGCCGTCTCCGGCTCGCGAGCCAGTGCCCGGAGGATGTCGAGCGCGTTGACGTTGCCCGAACCCTCCCAGATCGAGTTCAACGGGGCCTCCCGGTACAGGCGCGGCGCGATCGACTCCTCGACGTAGCCGTTGCCGCCCAGGCATTCAAGAGCTTCGGCCACGGTGGCGGGGCCGCGCTTGCACACCCAGTACTTGCCCACCGCCGTGCCAATCCGGCGCAGCTGCGCCTCGTGCTCGTCGGCTCCGGCTCGCTCCAAGGCCCCGGCCAGGCGCATCGCCAGGGTTGTGGCCGCCTCGGACTCCAGGGCCAGGTCGGCCAACACGTTGCGCATCAGCGGTTGGTCTGCCAACCGCTGGCCGAAGGCGTACCGGTGGGCGGCGTGATGGGTGGCCTGGGCGACCGCTTGCCGCATGAGTGCTGCGGTCCCAGTGATGCAGTCCAGCCGGGTGGCGTTCACCATCTCGAGGATCGTGCGGATGCCGCGCCCTTCCTCGCCGACCATCCAGGCCACAGCCCCGGCAAACTCCACTTCCGACGAGGCGTTGGCGCGGTTGCCCAGCTTGTCCTTCAGGCGCTGCAGGTGCATGGCGTTCCTGGTCCCATCGGGAGTGACCCGCGGCAGGAGGAAGCAGGACAAGCCCGCCGGGGCCTGCGCCAGCACCAGAAAGGCATCGGACATCGGGGCCGAGCAAAACCACTTATGGCCGGTCAACCGGTACTGCTCGCCCGGGCCGCGCCGAGCGACGGGCTCCGCTGCTGTCGTGTTGGCTCGCAGGTCGGATCCGCCCTGCTTCTCGGTCATCGCCATGCCACACAGCGCCCCGGCCTTGTGGTCGAGCAGCCGCAACCCGGGGTCATAGCTGCGGGAGGCCAGCTTGGGGACCCACTGGGCGGCCAGCTCCGGCTGGGCCTGAAGGGCCGGCACCGCGGCGTAGGTCATCGAGACCGGGCACCCGACTCCCGCCTCGACCTGCGACCAGAGGTAGAAGGCCGCGGTCCGGGCGACATGTGCCCCTTCCTGGCGCTCCACCCACGGGGTGGCGCCCATGCCGGCAGTCACGGCGGCTTCGAGCAGACGGTGCCAGGCGGGGTGGAAATCAACCTCGTCGATACGCCGTCCGAACCGGTCGTGCGTGCGGAGCACCGGCGGGTAGGCGTTGGCCTGGAATCCCCAGGCGATCGCCTCCGGGGTACCTGCCAGCCGCCCGATCTCCCGCAACCGGCCGGTGGCCGAGGCGGCCCCCTCGCGGATCACCGCCTCGCGGAGGACGGGGTCGGAGTCGAAGAGGTTGTGGCCCTCGAGCGGCGGGGGCTGGTTGCTCACCGGGTCATCGCTCACCAACAGCCCTCGGTCACCAACAGCCCTCGGTCGCCAGCGGTTCCCGCGGAATGATATTCGCGCCGCGGCCGACGGGTCGCTTAGGGCGCGCCCCGCCGGTGAATCCGGTGGACAGGAACCGTCTTGGTCACGTTGACTTGAGCAATCGCCCGACGAAAGGAGGACCTCGTGGCCGAGAGCGAGGTGCTGGTGGGGACCAGGAAGGGATTGTTCGTGCTGCGCGGCGACCGGAGCGGCCCGCTCCAGATCGCTGCCCGGTGCTTCGAGAAGGAATCTGTCGAGTACGCCTGCTTCGACCCGCGCACGGGCACCTACCTGGCCGCGGTCAGGCACTGGCCGGAGGAGATCGCCCAGATGTTCCCCGGGAGCAAGTTCGGCCCGCACATCTACCTGGCCAGCGACCCAGCCGGCGACTGGGAAGACACGGGTACTCCACAACTCCCCGGCGGCGAGCAGGTGAGCAGCATCTGGGTGATCCAGCCGGGGGCCGAGGAGGGCGTCGTGTGGGCCGGGGTGCAGCCCGCCGCGCTGTTCCGCAGCGACGACGGGGGCCGGACCTGGCAGCTCAACCAGGGGCTCTGGGACCAGCCCACCCGCCCGTCCTGGCAAGGCGGGGGGGCCGGGTTGTGCCTGCATTCGATCTGCCCCGACTTGACCGATCCGTCCCGGATGTCGATCGCCATCTCGGCCGCCGGCGTGTGGAGCACCGGCGACGGCGGAGCCAGTTGGCAGCGCACCGTAACCGGACTGCCCCGTTGGCCAGAGGATGCCGACGACGACTCCGCCATCCAGTGCGTCCACAACATGCACCGGACGCCCCGCCGGCCGGACACCCTGTACATGCAGTTCCACGGTGGGGTGTTCCGCTCCGACGACAGCGGCCAGCACTGGGACCCGATCGCCGATGGGCTCCCCTCCAACTTCGGCCTCCCGCTGGCGGTTGACGCCAACAACCCCGACCGCGCCTTCGTCATCCCGCTTGCCTCGGAGATGGACCGGGTTACCGCCGAGGGCAAGGTGCGGGTCTTCGAGACCCGGGACGGGGGAAACCAGTGGCAGGCACTCACCAACGGCTTGCCCCAGAAGGACGCCTACCTCACCGTGCTCCGCGAGGCGTTCACGGGCGACGGCAACGACCCGCTCGGCTTGTTCTTCGGAGCGACCTCGGGCGACGTCTTCGGCTCGGCCGACGGTGGCGCCTCCTGGTACACCGCCGCCGACCACCTGCCGCCGGTGCTTTCGGTCCGGATGGGACGGCTTCTGCCAGCGGTCCGCTGAGGGCAGACGAAATCGCTGGCCATCCGGCCGCGCTCGATGCTGCGGCCCGAGTTTTTTGGGTCCCCGCGGCTCGGGTAGATGGTGAACATAAACGTACACGGCGCGGGCAACTCCAAAGGCCGTTGCGTCCCGATGTCTCCCGGCCCGTTTGTGGACGTTTGATCAGAAGGAGTTTCCGGATGGCGATGTTCTTCGAGAATCCGGCATGATGACATGGAGGTCCGCACGCAGAACATCGATCCCCAGGACGAGCCCGACGCACACTCCCACTGCCGGAGCGCGCTGTTCGGGTCCAGCTCGCAGACGATCCCGATCGTGGACACTCAGCTCGTGCTGGGCCGGTGGCAACGGGTCTTCTTCATCGAGCTCGACCGAGCCCGCCCGCGCAAGGTATTCATACAGGTCCTCGGGGAATGACCGACGCAGGTCCTCGGGATATCCCGGCCGCCTCGCCGGGGAGCCGGGTGCTCATCGTCGCCGCCAGCATGGGAGCGGGCCACAACCGGGCGGCGGCGGAGCTGGGCCGGCGGCTGGCCGGCGCCGGTGCCTGCATCCGCACGATCGACTTTCTCGGCCTGCCCGGCGACGCTGCCGGGGAACGGTTGCGGCGGACCTACGAGGTGATGCTCCGGCGCCTGCCCTGGGCCTATGGGGCGTCGATGCGGGCCTGGGCGCGGGCACCGGGAGCGATGAGCGCGATTGTCGCCCGGCGCACCGCGTGCTTTGACCGGCCGTTGGCCAACGAGCTGGCGGCCTTCCAGCCCGACGTCGTGGTCTCGACCTACAACCTCGCCAGCCAGTCGGTTGGGCGGGTGAAAGCGGCCGGCGGGGGGCCGGGCAAGCTGGTGACCTACGTGACCGATCCCGGCGCCCACCCGTACTGGATCCACCCCCACGCCGAGGCCCATCTGGCGGTCACCGAGCGCACCGCCGAAGACCTGGCGCGGCTCGGCGCCCGCGGCTGCACCGCCGTAGCCCCACTCGTCAGGCCGGGTCTTGGTGCCGCCGCCAGCCGTCGCGCTGCGGTCCGCCATCGGCTCGGGCTCAGCCCGGACAGCCGGGTGGCCCTCGTGAACGGCGGCTCGTTGGCAGTGGGCAGCATGGTCCGGACCGTCGACCTGCTGCGTGACTGCAGAGAACTGACGGTCGTCGTCCTCTGCGGCCACTCGACGTGGCTCCGAGAACAGATCAGCGCCTGGCCGCGGGTGCTCCCGCTCGGCTGGACCGACGACATCGCCGGCCTGCTCGGCGCAGCGGACGTCCTGGTCGACAACGCCGGCGGCCAGACCTGTATCGAGGCGATCGCCGCCGGGCTCCCGGTGGTGCTCTACCGCACGCTGCCCGGGCACGGCCGGCTCAACGCCGAGACGTTGTCCCGGGCCGGGCTCGCCACCCACGCCCTGAACGAGCAGGAACTGCGCGAGGCGGTATTCGACGCCGAGCCGCCGCCGGATCCGTTCGCCGGCGCCCGCGATCCGGCGGCGGAGGTCCTGGCCCTGGCCGGGTCGGCCGCGGTCGCCGGCTAACCTCCACCCCCCGGATCCGCTGACGGCACCGGATCGGAGCCGGCGAGGAGCGGGGAGCGGGCGATCACGACGGCTCCAGCGCCCATCACCAGCCCGCCCGCGATGGCGAGGATCATGTGTACGCTGCCATTAATCGGTTCGCGAAAGGCGAAGACCGCCCACAGCAGCGCGGTGCACGGGTCGAGCAGGCTGACGCCCGGCTGGGCGGCGACCAGGTCACCTGCAATCAACGCCGACTGGAATACCAGGAATGCCAGGACGCCGGAGACAATCATGGCGTAGGTCTGCCAGGCGCTCAGCACGCCGAGCGGGCCGTCCGGGAACCGCCAGGTCATCCCCTTCATCAGCGCCGCGGAAAGACCGAACAGGATGCCGGCCGCCGCCCCAAACAGCGCCGCCCGCCTCCCTCCCTTCGTCCCGAGAGCAACGACAACGAGCAGAGCGGCGAGGGCGCCGGAGGTCCCGACGCCAAGCGCCCAGACCGCCCCTGGGGCATGCGGAGCGCCGGCGCGGGGAGCGAGGAAGCCGACCAGGGCTGCCAGGCCGGCGGCAAGCAGCGCGGTTGCCGACCACTCCCGGGCATCCAGCCGAACGTGGAAGACCGCCCCGGCGCCGACGAGCGTCAGGGGAAGCTCCAGCACGATCAGCGGCTGGACGAGGGCAAGCGGGCCGTAGCGCAGGGCAACTGCCATGAGGAGGAAGGAGCAGGTGGAGGCGGCGATGCCCACCAGCCAGATCGGCTTGTGGGCCAGGTCCCAGAGCAGGCCGAAGTGAAGCTCCAGGTGTTGCGGCTCCCGCCGGTCGGCGGTGCGCTGCAGCAGGTTGCTGACCGCGTTCAAGACGGCCGCCAGGACGGCGACGACAATGCTCAATCGCATCCTCGGGTCCACGTTGCCTTTTTTCCCGATGAGCGAGCCACCGGCCACCCGCGGCGCTAAGAAGCCGGCGGTGAGCGTCGGTCCCTGGGGGGTTCCAGTTCTGTGCGTGATTGAGGACAATATTTGTCCCTGGACGCGCACAGAACCAGGGACTACGACGGGGCGGCGGGGGTCCGACGGGTAGACGGTGGCAAATCGGTGACCCTTCAGCCCAGCCAGGTCGCCAGGCGCGCTTGCTCGTAGTCCTGCTTGCGCCGGAACTGGGCCTCGCTCACCTCGGTGATGCCGACGTCCGGTTCCGGCTCGGCGAAGAAGTTGCCCTCGACCGTGGCCACGGTCTGGCCGGGGAGCTCCAGGAAGCAGAACCCGTGCCCGTCGAAGCTCGCCTCCTGGCCGGTCCCCGTCAGGTCGCGGACGAGATTCCTGGCGGCGACCACACCCTCGGCGGCGGCGAACACCCCCGCCTTGGGCACGGCGAACTTGGCAGTCGGGACGTGCGTACAGTCCCCGACCGCGTAGACCCGCTCGAAGGCGGTCCGCATGGTGTGGCGGTCCGGCTCGATGAACCCGGAATTGCCAGCCAGAGGGCTTCCCCGGACCACTGGCGGCGGGGAGGCGGCCGGGACGCCGAGCAGGATCCGGTAGCTGAACGCCGAGCCGTCGGCGTAGTGGACCACGTGGCCGGCGTGGTCCACCCCGGTCACCGCGCGCCTGGTCAGCAACTCGATGCCGCGCTCGGCCAGCCGGGTCGCCACGTACTGGCTGGCGCCGGGGCCGGCGACCGGCATCGTCCCCGGTTGCGGTGTGGAGATGGCGACCTGCACGCCTCCCCGGGCGCCGCGGGTGCGGAGCAGCTCGTCGACGACGAGGACCGCCTCGAACGGCGCCGGCGAGCACTTGAACGGGACCCCGAGGATGGCCACCAGCACCGAGCCACCGTCGACCGCCGCCAGAGCTCGCCCGATGGCCTTGACCTGAGCGCCGTCATAGAGGTCGTAGGCATCCGGGCCGGCCGTCATCTCCTGATGGGCCGGCGGCGGGCCCGCACCGAGCGCCACCAGCAGGCCGTCGCCGGCGAAGGTGCCGGCGGAGGTATCCACCCGGCGCGCACCGGGGTCGATGCTCGTGATGTCCGCCTGCACGAAGTGCACGCCGCGATCCGCCAGGCTGGCGAGCGAGCGGGTGCCTCCCGCAAGGTCACGGACGCCGGCAAGGTCCCAGAGCTTGGCGAAGCCCATGAAGAAGGAGTCCCGTCGGTCGATGAGCACGACCTCGGCCCCGGGGAGGAGCTGGCGTAGCTCAGTGGCGGCGGCGAGGCCGCCGAAACCGCCGCCGAGGATCAGGACCGTGGGCACGAGCTGCCTCCTGTGGTCGGATGGCCGGGCTACCCGCGAATCGTAGCGGCGATCAGGATCGTGCGGTGGGAAATCTCGAAGCTGACTCCGGAGCGGTCGACGGTCGAGCGCTCTTCCCCCAGGAGGCGTTCCCGGACGCCCGCCGGGAGGGCCGCGTGGTGTGGGAGTTGAGCCCGTCCCCCTTGACCCGCGCGGGCGGCCCGCTTGAGACTGGTGTGAAGATGAGCGGCAAGCCGACCGGGCCACCCCTTCCCGCCTGGGTGGCGGTGTTCTGGACGATCGCCGGGTTCCTCGACCTGGCGACCGCCCTGCTGGAGTGGTCTCAGCACAACGTCGCCGAAGGGGCCTTCTACACCGTGATCGCCGTGGTCTGGTTCGGCGGCGGGATGGTCTGGCGCCGCCAGCGCCGCCGGGCCCGGGGCGGCTGACCGGTCAAGCGTTTGGCAGGTCCGGGGCCGGGCAAGATCGAGAAATGACCAGCCCGGAGGGGCTACGCCAGCTCGCCGACCTCGGGCTGGCCCTGGTCCTCTCGGCGGCGATGGGTGCCGAGCGGACAGTACGGCGCAAGAGCGCAGGCCTCAGGACCCACGCCCTCGTCGGCCTCGGCGCGGCGCTGTTCATGCTGATCAGCAAGTACGGATTCAACGACGTGATCCTCAAAGAGAGGATCGTCCTGGACCCGTCGCGTGTTGCCGCCCAGATCGTGAGCGGCATCGGGTTCCTCGGCGCCGGCATGATCTTCACGCGCCGCCATGGCGTTCAGGGCCTCACGACCGCAGCGGGCATCTGGGCGACGGCGGCGGTCGGGGCGGCGGCGGGGGCCGGGCTCCCGATCCTGTCGGTGGCGACGGCGGCGGGCTACTTCCTCGTCGTGGCGGGGTTCCCTTGGGTGGAGCGACTCGTGCGCAGCGTCCCGGACGAGTCGCAGACCATCACCGTGGCCTACGAAGGTGGATCGGCGGCCCTGGGGGACATCCTGTCAACGGCCGACGATGCCGGGTACGTGATCGAGGGCGTCACCCTCAGCCAGGGCGGCGGGGGCCCGGGCGGGCGGGAGACCGGCGAGGCGACCCTGATGCTGGAGGGTCCTCCTGCCGGCCGGAACGGCCTCCTGGCCGCTTTGTCCGGCATCCCGTCGGTCACTGCGGTCACCACCGGGAGCAGCTCCCCGGTCGCCGATCACCCACCGGTCGGGTCGTAGCCGCCCGGCTAACCAGGTTCCGGGCCCAGGCGCAGTGGCAATGAGCGGATGCCGACTTCGACAACGTACCAGTGCGAACCTGGAGGCCGGCCGCCGACCAGTGAGGTGGTGCTGCCTTCACTCATGAGATGGGGCCAGCACCCTTGGCTACGGCCGGCAGCGCCCCGACAATGGTCAGTGTGGTGGGGGCCGGTTTTCAGGCGGGTGGATTCGTCGACGTGGAGGGTCGGCCATGAGCCGTGCCGACCTGCGCGTCGCCCGCTACCGGGCGCGGGCGACCGCTCGCCACCGGCGCGGCCAGTTCCTGGGCCTCACGGTGCTGATCGGCCTGCTCGGCGGCCTGGCGATCGCCTCGGTCGCCGCTGGCCGCCGGACCCAGTCCGCCTACCCCGAGTTCCTGGCGAGCACCAACCCGTCGCAGGTCGACGTCTCCCAGTTCCCTCCCAACAGCTCCTCGGAAGCCCCGTCCTACTCTGCATCGTTCGTGCAGGAGATCGGCCGGATCCCCGGGGTGACCCACGTGTCGACCGGGGAGGCGCTCCAGGCCGTGCCCATCGGCCCCGACGGCGCCCCGGAGCTGCAAACCACGGGTGAGATCACCCCGATCGGAAGCGTGAACGGGGCCTTTTTCGACCAGGACCGGCTCACCCCCATCCGGGGAAGGATGGCCGACCCGCGGCGGACCGACGAGTTCGTCATGACGGCCGCAGCCGCCCACCTCCTCGGCTTCCAGGTTGGCCAGCTCGTCAACTACGGCTTCATCGACCCCACCCAATCCCCGCCCGCGCTCGTGCTGACCCTCCGCCTCCGGCTCGTAGGCCTCGTGACCCTCAATGATCAGGTGGTCGAGGACGACGTTGACGCCGTGCCCACCTTCGTCGTGTTCACCCCGGCGACAACGGCGAAGGTCTCTGCCAGCTTCGTGGCAGCCGGGCTTCCCGGGTTGGCCGTCATCGTGTACGACCTCCAGCTGGCGGCCCACGCCAACATAGCGGCCGTCGAGCACACCTTCGTCCAGGATCTCCCGACCGGCGCCGAATACCAGTTCCACCTGCTTGCACCAGCGGTCACGAAGGTCGAGCAGTCGGTGCGCCCGGTCTCCATCGCCCTGGCCGCCTTCGGCATGTTCGTGGCCGCCGCCGGGTTGTTGATCGCCGGCCAGGCGATCACCCGGCAGGTCCGTGCGGGCGCTCCAGAGCGGGCCGTCCTCCGGGCGCTGGGCGCGCCCCCGGCAGTGACGATGGCGGACGCACTGGCAGCCCCGGTCCCGGCCATCCTGGCCGGGGCCATCCTGGCCGGGGCCGTAGCGGTGGCCCTCTCCCCCATCGCTCCGCTCGGTGTGGTGCGTGCGGTCTACCCGTTCAAGGGCATCGCCGTCGACTGGACCGTGCTCGGCGCCGGCATCGCAGTCTTCGTCGTGGGCCTGGGCGCCTGGAGCGTGGTCGCTGCCTTCCGGTGGGCACCACAGCGAAACCGACCCGCCTCGCCGCCGAGCTCCACCCGGGGGCTGCACGCGCTGGCGGCCGCCCCCCGGCTCGGCCCCTCCGCCGCGGTCGGGATCGGGTTCGCCTTCGACACCGGCGCCCCCGGCTCGGGGATGCCCGCGCGCTCGGCCATGGTCGGCGCGGCCCTGGCGGTGGGAGCCATGGTCGTCACGCTGACCTTCGGCAGCGGGCTGGCGACGTTGGTGTCCACCCCCGCCTACTACGGTTGGAACTGGAGCTACCTGCTCGATGCCAGCAACAACGTCCCCCCGCAGGCGGTCGCCCTGCTGGCGAAGGATCCCCTCGTCGCCGCATGGGCCGGGATCGACGATTCGCAACTCAGCATCGACGGGCAGACGGTCCCGATCCTGGCCTGGGACACCGCGACCGTGACCGCCCCGGTCCTGTCCGGGCACTGGATCGCCGACAGCTCGGAGATCCTGCTCGGCCCCACGACCCTTGCCGAGCTCGGCAAGCGGGTGGGCGACACGGTCGTGGTCTCCTACGGCTCCCCCCAGGACTCCCCGCTCTACATCCCGCCGACCCGGGTGACGATCGTTGGCACCGCCACCATGCCGGCCATCGGCTACGTCAGCCAGGTCGCCGACCATGCCTCGATGGGCTCGGGGGCGATCGTGTCCAGCGGGTTCCCGCAGGCCGCCGCACTCGAGGGTGAGAACAACGCCGACCCGACGCTGAACGGCCCCAACACGGTAGCCGTCCAGCTTCGGGAGGGGGTCAGCTCCGCCGCTGGTATAGCCGACATGCAGCGCATCGCCGACGCGGCCAACGCCGTCTTCAACGCCGACCCCAACGGCATCGGCGACAGCGTCTTCGTCCTCCCGGTCCAGCGCCCGGCCCAGATCGTCAACTTCCGCTCGATGGGTTCAACGCCGGCCCTGCTGGCCGGAGGCCTGGCGCTCGGCGCCGTCGTGGCGCTCGGCCTCACCCTGGCCTCGTCGGTCCGCCGCCGCCGGCGTGATCTTGCCCTGCTCAAGACGCTCGGCTTCACGACTGGGCAAGTCGCCGGGGCGGTCGCCTGGCAGGCCTCGGTCGCGGCCGTGGTGGGGGTTGTCGTCGGCGTGCCGCTGGGTGTCGCCGCCGGACGCCAGCTCTGGATCCTGTTCGCCCGCAGCATCGCCGCAGTTCCGCACCCGACGGTGCCGGCGCTGGCAGTGGCCATCGTCGCCGCTGGAGCGCTGGTCTTCGCCAACGCGGTTGCCGCCCTTCCGGCCCGGGTGGCGGCCCGGACGCCGGCTGCCGAAGTGCTCCGCTCCGAGTAGGGCTGCGGCTCCGGGTAGGGCTGCGGTCCGAGTAGGGAATTGACGATAGGAAATGTACAGAGGCCCGAGCTTGGCATCGACCAAGGAGGATCGCCCATGACCGACGTCCCGTCCCCTCAACCCGCAGCCGCAGCGGGAGACAGCGAGAAAGAACCGCCTGCTCCCGCCCCGAGAATCATCATCCCGAAGATCACCACCTCCCCGCGGCTTGAGGCGGCCATCGATCTCGACAAGCTGAGCAAGCTCCTCGACGACCTTGACGAAGGATAGGCCGGGGCCGCCATGTCAGGATTAGCGGATACCGCCGGGGAAGCCTTCAACCAGCTGATCCTCGATGAGCTGGCGGTGGAGCGGAGTCTCAAGGATTCGTTGGCACAGCGGGGCATCACGGTCGTGACGACCTCCGGGACGCTGGTGACGCTGGTCTTCGCGTTCACCACACTCACGACCTCATCGAAGGCAAGCCCCTTCCAGGCGCTGGCACCCTGGATCAGAGGGCTGTTCGTCGCCGGGCTGGCCGGGTTCATCGTGGCGGTCGCGCTCGGTATCGCCATCAGCCTCCCGCGCAAGTACAACGAGGTCGACGAGGGTGGGTTCGCCACCATGCTCGATCCCCGGTACTGGTCGGCCGCCGATCCGGTCGAGGGGGCTCGGGCGGCAGCGACGGCCCGTACCGAGATCATCGCCACCTTCCGTCGTGACAACGCGACCAACGCCCGGCTCCTTCGCTACGCGATCCTGGCCGAATTTGCCGCGGTGTCGCTGCTTGCGGGTGCGGCCGCCGGGATCGTGCTCCCCGGTTAGCCTGCTGTCGTTGGCACAACATCGTTCACAGGTTTATCCATATGTGTTGATAAATCATGACTTCCCGCACAGCGTTGTCATACGCTGGACAACAGGCCACCGCTGGCCGTCAGCCCAACCGGTACACCGAAACGTGCTTCTCGCTGGTCGCCGTGAACGGCGACCGGTCCCACCCGCCCCAACGCTGCTCGAGCGTGAGCCCGGCCAGGCGGGCCATCACGTCGAGCTCCGCCGGCCACGCGTAGCGCAACTCCACCGGGTACAGCCGGTTCTCGGTGGCGGTGACCAGCGCATGGACGGAGCGGACTTTCTGGGCGACCGGGTCGTGGACCGAACTCTCCAGGACGACCCAGTCGGCGGCGAGCAGCGTCGTCGCCGTCCGCTGCCCCCGGTCGAAGCGGCACAGATCCGGGACGAAGGCCTCCACGACGAACGCCCCGCCAGGGCCGAGGTGTTCGGCCACCGACTGCAGGCAACGCAGCTGGGCCTCCTGGTCGGGCAGGGCGAAGAAGGTGTTGAAGGCGACGAAGACCAGGCGGTAGCGCTCCCCGCCGGGCAGGGCAGTGAAGTCGCCGATCGAGACCGGGATCGCCTGGCCCCCCGGCTTGGCCCGCAGCTGGTACACCATCGCCTGCGAGGCGTCGATGCCGTGCACCTCGACCCCCAGTTCGCTGAGCGGCAGGGCGATCCGGCCGGTCCCGATCCCGAGCTCCAGCACGGGTCCGGTCCCCGCCAACGAGGAAACAAATCCCGCCGCCAGGCCAGCGTCCGGGCCGGGAGGGTAGAGGAGGTCGTAGATCGAGGCGATGCGGTCGCCGTAGGTCGACGCTTCGTAGCGTTCCACGAGGCTAGGGGAGCAGGCCGGCCTCGCCTGCCACCAGCCCGAGGCCCTCGATCCCCAGCTGCAGGAGCTCGTCGACCCCGATGCCGATGCTCTCCTCGCAGCCGCGGATCTCGTCCCGGTTGACGCCGGGGGCGAACGACCGTTCCTTGAGTTTCTTCTTGCACGACGAAACCTTCATGCCGATCACCTTGTCCGGCCGGACCAGCGCACAGGCGACCAGGAACCCGGAGACCGCGTCGGCGGGCACGATTGCCTTCGACGGAAGGTCGGTGCGGTACTGCTCGTGGGCGTGGGCGAGGACGCCGTTGACGATCCCCTCCTCGACGCCCGCCTGGCGCAGCCATTCGGCCCCGACGTAGGCGTGCCGCTCCAGGTCGTCGTGGGTCTGGTCCATGTCGATGTCATGAAAGAGCCCGACCAGTGCCCACCGGTCCTCGTCCTCGCCGAAGTGCCGCGCGAGCCGGCGCATCACCCCTTCGACTGTGATCAGGTGCCGGATGGTGATGTCCTTCTCCGTCTTGGCTTTGACCAGCGCCAGCGCCGCGTCCCGGTCCACGCCGCCCAGTATCCCAGGCGACCACCGGCTTGCCTCATTCAGCGACGTCTTCGCTAGTGGTGTCCCTCAATTACGGCGACATTCGGCTCATTTTCGGGACACACCACTAGAAGACGCGCAGCCGGTTGACCGGCCACAACCGCACGATCGCCTGGCCTACCACGCTGGACACCGGGATCGCCCCGAAGTACCGGGAGTCCTGGGAGTCGCCGCGGTTGTCGCCCATCACGAAGATGTCGTGAGCCGGGACCACGTACGGGCCATAATCGGTCATCGACGTCGGCTGCCGGGCATTGGCGTCGAGATAGGGCTCGCTGACCTGGTGGCCGTTGACCGAGAGCCTGGCGTTGCGGATCTCGACGGTGTCGCCGGCAACCGCGACCACCCGCTTGATGTAGTCCTCGCTCGTCGACGGCAGCCCCAGGTCGGCCCTCACCGTGTTGACGAAGCGCTGAAACCCCGCCGGCGGCGGGGGCAGCTCGGTGGCCAGCGGGGGCGCCACGAACACCACGATCTGGCCCGGTTTGGGGGTGGAGAAGTCGTACGCGAACTTGGAGACCAGGATCCGGTCGTTGATCAGCAGGGTGTTCTCCATGGACCCAGAGGGGATGTAGAACGCCTGGATCAGGAAGGTCTTGATCAGCACCGCGACGGCGATCGCCACGATGACGAGGACCGGTAGCTCACGCCAGAACGAGCGGTCCCGGTCGCGCTCGGCCCGCCGGCGGCGCACGTCGGGCTCGTGCCGGTCACGGGCAGCCCGGCGCCGGCGCACGTCGGGCTGCGGCCGCTCGTCGTCCCGCGAGTCGCGGGTGTGGCTGTCGGTGAGCATACGGCGGCTTTCTCCCCCCGGGCCCAGCGGGGCCTCTCTCCAGTACCTATCGGCCGGAATCCGGCCGCCATTGAGGGGTCCGGCCCGCCACGCGTCACGGCGCCGGGTCCGCCCAACCCGGCGCCGTGGAAGCCGTCCGGTGAACCGGTGCGGCTATGGCGTGATGTCCTCGAAGGTCCCGCCGTGGGCCCGGACGCTGGCTCCGTTGCCCTGCGTGCCGGTCTCAGCGGGACCCATCGGACCGAAGACCGCCTCCTCGCTGGCGTAGAGGTACAGCGGCTGGCCGTTGTAGGTCGCCTGCCAGGTCCCGTCGCCGGTGCGGATCGCCCCGACCTGGCCGCTCAGGCTCCCGTCGACCTGCACCGGGCCCTGGGTCAGCACCGGGATCCAGCTGGGATCGCAGTCCCGGCACACGTTCTGGTCGTGGCGGCCGGCGAACGAGTACACCGTGACCGACACCCCACCGGGGACGGCGTTCGGGTACTCCTCCACCGCCAGCGCCGGCGACCCGCCAGGCAGGATCTCGGTAGTCAGCACCGCCGGCCCGGAGGCGAAGGTGCCGTGGCTGGCCGAGACGAGCGACCACAGGCCATGCCACGGCGGCAGCGGCGCCACGGTCTCGAGGAAGTGCTGGCCGAACGGGACGAACGGGTTCGACGGCGGGTCGAACAGGTACAGCGGGTGACCGGCGTAGGTCACCTGGGCGCCGATGCCGGGACGCCACACGACCCCGAGGAGCCACTGCTTGACCCCGGGGCCGGCCACCGGGTGGCCGGTCGTGGTGAACGCCGGCCACTCGTCGGTCTGGACGCCGTTGAGGAAGTCGCTCTCCGGGCCGGTGCAGGTGATGTCGCCCTGGAACGTGGTCTCGGTCACCGTGGTGCAGCCGAAGTGGCCGCCGTCATCGCTGCTGATCGCGTACAGCGGTGCCCCGGCCAGCGGACCGCTTCCCCCGACCGTCAGTACCGGCCCGAAGGCAGCGGTCGAGAGCGCACTCACAACGGCCCCGGTCGAGCCGCCGTCGTGCGGGTCTGCGCTTGCCGGGGGGACCCCAAGGACCGTCCCCAGGCCGACCGCGAGGACCAACCCCGTCGCGGCTCGCCGCTTGATCTCCGATCGAACGCCCATCGCCCCCCCTTGTCGTCGGTGCCAACCCCTGGCTGGCTTCACTGCCGACGGTACGCTCGGAGCTCGGCGACATCGATGGGGGCACCACGAGACTTTTTAGGGGGTCACCCCCACGGGGAGGAGCGGCCAGCACGAGCCCCACTGACACGCCGTCGCGTGCCGCCGGGCGTCAGGCGGGAGGGGCCGAGCCGAGGTCCCGGTCTGGGTCCGCGCCGGTGTCCGGTGCCTGGAGCTCTTCGGGTTCAGGGAGCAACGTCCAGACGTGCTCGCCGGTGATCTCGATGGTCAGCTGGTGGGTCCGGAGAAACTCCTCGGCGACGCCGTCGTGCTGGCGGTCGTGGAGCTCGTCCGCATCGGAGTAGCGGCGGTAGGGCCGGAAGGCCGGGCAGCCGCAGGAGCAGATCCCCTCACCGAGGGCGTGATCGAGCTCGAGGCATCCACAGAGGCAGACGATCATCGCTTCGCCTCCCGACCTGGCTTCCGGCTGTTCCGGCACAAATTATAGCGCCGGCCTTGACTTGTCGCTGTCATTTGTGATATGGGCCCTCGACCTTTTTGGCCCGCCACGTAGGGACGCTGGCGGCGCCCCGGGCGTGCGGGCAGCCAGGGTAGCCGGGATGCGGCGATCATGACCGCGGCGGCCAGGACGATGACCTGCAGGTGGGATGACCGAGCGGTTGCCGGCGTGCTTGCTGTGGACGCTGTAGGGGGCCGGGAGGGCTGCGATATGCTCGGCCGGACGTGGGCATCCGGCTGGTTCTGGCTGAGGACCATTACCTGGTTCGGGAAGGCGTCCGGCGGCTGATCGAGACCGAGCCTGAACTGGACCTGCTGGCGGTGTGCGCCGACCTCGATTCGCTGATGGCGGCGGTTGAGGAACACCGTCCCGACGTCCTGCTCACCGACATCCGCATGCCGCCCACCAACACAGACGAGGGGCTGAAGGCCGCCGAGCGGCTGCGCTCGCTCAACCCCAAGGCGGGCATCGTGCTGCTCAGCCAGTACGCCGATCCGGAGTACGCCCTCGCCTTCCTGGAGCACGGCTCCCGGGGCCGCGCCTACATGCTGAAGGAGCGGGTCTCCGAGCTCGGCCAACTGCTGACCGCGGTGAAGGAGGTGTTCTCCGGTGGCTCCTACATCGACGCCAAGGTGATCGATGCGCTGGTGGCGGCACGCAGCCGGACCGAGGCGTCGCCGCTGACCCAGCTGACGCCACGGGAGATGGACATCCTGGCGGCGATGGCGCAAGGCCGGAGCAACGCCGGCATCGCCGCCGCGCTGTCACTGTCCGACCGGGCGGTCGAGAAGCACATCAGCTCGATCTTCACCAAGTTGGGCCTGACCGAGGAGTGGGAGGTGCACCGCCGGGTCAAGGCGGTGCTGCTGTTCCTGGCCGAACGGCCGCAGCAGGGCTGACCGCTCCACGCCGCGCGGGGCACATCCCACTGTCCTGATCCCAGGCGGATTTCGTACGGAGAACAGGACAGCTCGGCCCCGGCAGGAAGCCACAAAGCGGGCCACGGCCTCGCTCGCGCCTAAAGCGCGCGCAGCGCCGCCGGCGCCACCGTCCGGGCCGCCAGCCAGGCTGGCAGCAGCGCTACCAGCAGGGCGACGGCGATCGATCCGGCGGCGATCAGGCCAACCGCCGGCAGCGGGACGATGGTGCTCGGCACCACCCCCGCCTGGCTGGCGAAAAGCTGCCAGGCAACCCGGCCAGCCGCCGTCCCGAGCGGGATGCCGACGACCGCGGCGACGACCGCCACTGTGGCCGCTTGCCAGACGACGGCGCCAGACACCTGGCCGCGGACGAAGCCGAGTGACTTGAGCACCGCCAGCTCGGTGCGGCGGCGGTTAAGGCTGACCAGCAGCAGGTGGGCCAGCGTCGCCGCCCCGAAGATCGCCACGACCAGGCCCAGCAGCAGCGGCAGGTTCAGCGCCTGCCCGAAGTTGAACAGGTCGATCGGCTCCTGCGGCAGGGACAGGTCGTTGCCGAGGTCCCGGGAGACCGTCGCCGCCGCTGCGGCGCCGGCCGGGCCCGGGGCAACGCCGATGAAGAAGGTGTCCTGGACCGGGGCGCAGGTCGCCAGCGGCGCCCCGGGCGGGCAGGCGCCGGCCGCCAGGGCGTCGAAGGTCATCGCCGCACCGCTGCCCTCTCCGGTGGCGTCCGGGAAGAGCGGCAGCGTCACCCGGCCGACCACCCGGAACAGCCGGGCGCCACCGCCGGCGTCGACCGAAACTGTCGAGCCGAGGTGGACCCGGAGCTCGTCCATGGTCTTGGTCCCCAGTGCGATCTCGCGATCGCCAGCAGGTGCCCGGCCCTGGATAACCGACAGGGACATCGGGCCTTTGACCGCGTCGACCGCCAGCACGTTGGTCTTCCGGCCGTCGACCGCCACCTGGCTGAGCGTCCCGCCGGACACCGCGGTAACCCCCTGGATCCCAGTGAGCACCGGTTCCACGTAGGGGGCCACGTCCTCCCCCGAGGACACCACGCCGATGGCGTAGTTGTCGCCGTAGAGCCGGGGCGTTCCGATCAGATGGTGGAGGCTGACGCCGAAGATCACCGAGCCGGTCACCGCGATCAGCGCCACGACCGTGGCCAGCAGGGCGGTCCCCACCGGGATCGCCGACGTCCCGGCCCCGCGGCCGACTGCATTGGCGACCCCGACGAGCATGCTGGGCGAGGCCCCGGCGCGGGCCAGCTGGCGGGACAGCAGCGACGGGCGCCGCTCCGCGGCCGCGGTGACCCCGAAGCTGCCGAGCCTCCGCCGGGTGGTGCGGGCGGTGGCGGCGGCGCCGATCGCCAGCACGGCCACGGCAACGGCGAGCGCCCCCAGCGCCAGCACCGGAAGGTCGATCGTCACCCCCGGGTGCACCTCCGCCAGCCGCGCCTCGCCGACCGGGCTGGCCGGCGAGAGCGCGATCGCCAGGATGACGGTGCCGATGACCGCAGCAGCCGCCACGACCAGCGCCCGGAAAAGCGCCAGTTGCATCAGCTGGCGGGACGACATGCCCAGCGCCCGCAGCCGGGCGTCGGCAGCGCTATCAGCGGCGTGCTGTCGCAGTAGCGACTGGCCGACCACGGCCAGTCCGGCTACCGCCACCAGCCCGGCAAAGATCCACCAGGCGACCGCCTGCAGGTGGATCGACCGCTCGACCGCCTGGTCGCCGGCGGCCAGGTTGACCGGGTACAGCGACTGGGCGGCGGCGCTCCCGGGCGGGATCCCGACCAGCGAGTCGACGGCGGCGGTGAACGCCGGGATCCCGGCAGGACCGCTCCGGAGGCGGACGAAGTCGACCTCCGGTGCGCCGGAGATCCCGATGACCGGCAGGAAGGCCGACGGGAGGATGACGTAGTTGCCATCGGTCCCGCCCACCGAGCTGGCGCCATCGGGGAACATCCCGGCGGTGGCGATCACCCCGACGACCCGGAACGTCGCCGAGACCCCGCTGGGCACCGGCAGCGGTCCGGGCGGGGCGCTGTTGAGCTGTTCCAGCTGGTCCAGGGAGAAGAACCGGTAGTGGATCACCGTGCCGACCGCGGCGCCGAAATGCTGGGCGGTGGCGAATGACACCACCGCCTCGCCGGTCGAACCGGCCGCCGGTAGCCGCCCGCTGACCAGCCGGATCCGGTTGCCCATCGCCCCCAGGCCGGGGTCGAGGACGGCGGTGGCGATCGGGTCGAACGGGGGGAGGGCCCGGCCGCCGATCGTCCCGTCGCCGAACAGGGCGACCGCCCGGTAGTCGGAGGTCACGCCCGGGAGCGCCCGGATAGCGCCGGCCGTGGGTACCGGGTAGCCCTGGCCCGGCGCGTAGGAAAGCTCGACGTCGGGGGCCCCGGTGGTCGCCAGGAACTGCGGGAAGGCCTGCTCGGTGCGGAACCCGGCGGCAACGGCGGCGGTGACGATGCCGCCGACGAGCGCCACCAGCAGGCCGAGCCCGGCCCACGCCCGCCACCGGCGGCGGAGCCCGCTGCGGAAGGTCAGCCACACCGCGTCCATGGCGGCTAGCAGCGACCTGGCTGGACCGGCCGGGCGAACCCCAAGCAGGCGCCGTCCGGGCGCCGGCGCCCGGTCCGGGCGGGGGTCAACCCTAGCCCAAAAGGGGGGGCTGGCACGGTGGCGAAAACTTCCGGGTATGTGTGACGATGACCCACCTCATGGCCGATCCATCGGTGGGCGTTTTGATCGTCGACGACCAGGTGCCATTCCGCCGCGCGGCGTCGGCGGTCGTCCGCCTTACCCCGGGCTTTGCCGTCGTCGGTGAGGCCGAGTCCGGCGAGACCGCCGTCGAAATGGTCGAGGCGCTGCACCCGTCGATGGTGCTGATGGACATCAACATGCCGGGGATGAATGGGATCGAGGCAACCCGCCGGATTACGGCCGGGTTTCCGCAGGTGATGGTGCTGCTGCTGTCGACCTATCAAGCCGACGACCTCCCCGCCGACGCCGCCTCCTCGGGCTACGCCGAGTACGTCAACAAGGACGAGTTCGGCCCCAACGTGCTGAAGGGTGCCTGGGAGCGACGGGGACACAGCAGTAACAGCTAGGCCAGCGGGATCCGCCCGCCGATGCGGGTTCCCGTGCCCGGGGCGGAATCGACGGTCAGGCTGCCGCCGATGGCCCCCACCCGGTCCGCCATGTTGACAAACCCGGCCCCCAGCCGCCTCAGCGAGGCCATGTCGAACCCGGTCCCGTCGTCGGACACCTCGAAGAGCAGGCCACCCTCCTCCTGCCAGACCCGGATCGTGCCCCGGGCGCCGGCGCCGGCGTGCTTCGAGGCGTTCTGCAGCGCCTCCAGGCAGCAGAAGTAGACCGCCGCCTCGATCTCCGGAGTGAACCGGCCGACACCGGTCGCGTCGACCGTCGTCGGCAGGGCGGAGCGCCCGGCGGCGGCGGACAGCGCCTCGCCCAGCCCGCGGTCGACCAGCAGCGGCGGGTAGATACCGTGGGCGAGGTCGCGCAGCTGCTGGATCGCCTCCTTCAGGTCGGCGGAGAGCTGGCCGAGCATCGCTTTTGTCTCGCTCGGGTCGGCGTCGGCCAGCCGCTGTGCCAACCCGAGGTTGACCGCCAGCGCGACGAGGTGCTGCTGGGCGCCGTCGTGCAGGTTCCGCTCGATCTGCCGGCGGGCGGCGTCGGCCGAAGCGACGATGCGGGCGCGTGAGGCGCGCAGCTCCTCGGCCTGCTTGCGCACCTGGTCAAGCGACGCCTGCAGCGCCGAGTCCAGGGCGACGTTGTGCAGCGCTGCACCGACCTGGCGGGCCAGCTCGGCCATCGCCAGATCCTCCTCCGGCGAGAACGTCTCGTCGCCCGGAGGCCGCACTGCGACCACGAGGCCGAGCAGGTGCCCGGAGTGGCTCGCCGGCGCAACCCGGATCGGGCTCCCCTGCCGCCCCTCGAGCAGGGCGGGCAACCAGACCTTGACCCAGGCGGTGCCGGAGGCGCCGGCCCGGGCGATGATGCCTTCCTCCTTGGGGCTGAGCGAAACCGTCGCCGGCCGCGCGTGCGGGACCGAGACCACCCGCTCCAGGCGGCCCTCGGAACCGGTCCACACCTCGGCCGCCGCCAGGTTCATGCTGCGCTTCAGCAACTCGACGACCTGCAGCAGCAGCTCGTCGAGGGGCACGGCCCGGGTCATGCGCGAACCGAAGGTCTTGAGCGCGGTGTCCGGCGACTCCTTCTCGCCGTAGACCAGCCGGTTGGAGAAGCGGGACAGCCGCTCCCGGGCCGGGACGTAGAGCAGGGCGGCGACACCGGCGGCCAGCATCGAAAGGCCGAGCAGCGGGCGCTCGCCGGCGGTTGGCACGTGGCCGAGGCCGATCACGATCACCAGGTAGACGGCGATGACCACACCGGTCAGACCGGCGAGCGAAATGGTGTGGGCGAGCAGGGCGTCGACCCGGCCCATCACCTCCGGGAACGAGCCAAGGGTCAGGGCGACCGGGAGCGGGAGGGTGGCTGCGGCGGCAATCGCCGCTCCCTGGTGCGGCCAGCCAGTGAGCAGCCGGGAGGCGACGGCGACCAGCGTCACCTCGAGACCGACGGCCACCGCCCAGCCGAACCATTGCAGCCGCTGGCGTTCCGCCCCCCGGGACTTCACGTAGCGCCGGTTCATGATGCCGATACCGACCGCGGCGGCAATCGCTCCCTCGACGAGCACGGGCCACAGCGGCACTGACGGCCGGAGCGCCCAGAGCATGATCCCGACCGCGAGCCCGACCGCGTAGCCGGCGAGCACCACGGCCCGGCTGACCCGGCAGCGCCCGTCGGGCAGCCCGACGACAACGTTTAACGAGGCCGCCGGCAGGAGGCCGAGCATCAGGGCCAGGATCAGGCGGGCGGCGCCGGCTGTCCCGGAGCTCAGCGGGTGGCCGTGCCCAGCGGCTCGCAGCGCTGCTCCGGCGAGGAGGGCCAGCGCGCCGATGAGGCAGCCGCGGAGCACCAGGTCGGAGAGCCCTTCGCCGGGCCGGCGGAATGCTGCGGTGGAGCCGGCGATCGCCCAGGCGGCAACGACCGCCGCCTGGAGCGGAACCGTCCCGGTGGCCCCGGCATTGTAGGCCAGGACCAGCCCCCAGCCCGCCAGAACGAGCGACAGCGGCGCCAGCAGGGCGGCCAGCCCGCGGTGGAACCCGGCCGGAGCGGCCAGCACCTCCGCGCCGGCCTGGGTGTCGTCGACGACCCCGGGGGCGGCCTCCATGCCCGCTTCCACGGCCGCCTCAACCGCTCGCATCCCGGCCGGGCCTAGACGCCGCGGTCGGCGCTGGCCGGAGCCGGCGAAGCGGGCTCGGCGGCAGCACCATCGCTCGTTGCCGCGCCGAGGGCGGAAAGCGGCTCGGCGGCGGGGGGAGCGGAGGCCGCGGGGGCGGTCGCCGCGGCGCCCTCGACCCGCCCGTCGCGCATGTGGACGATGCGATCGGCGGGCTCGGCGACCTCGTCGGCATGGGTCACCAGCAGGATCGCCTGCCCCTCGGCGTGCAGCCGCCGGAACAGCTCCAGCACCTCTGCGCCGCCCTCGGAGTCCAGCGCACCGGTCGGTTCGTCGGCCAGCAGCAGCGTGGGCTGGTTCGCCAGCGCCCGGGCAATCGCCAGCCGCTGGCGCTGCCCGCCGGAAAGCAGCCCGGGGGCGCTCAGCGCCTTGCCGCCGAGGCCGAGCAGGTCGAGCAGGTCCCGGGACCGGCTCTCCGCCTGGCGGCGGCCCATGCCGGCGATCACCGCCGGCAGCGTGACGTTCTCGAGCACGCTCATCCCCTCCAGCAGGTTGAAGAACTGGAAGACGATCCCGATGTGCTTGCGACGGATGTGAGCGAGTTGGTTCTCGTCCTTGCCGGACAGCGAGATCCCGGCCAGCCTGATCTCGCCGTCACTTGGCGTGTCCAGGCCGGCGACCAGGTTGAGGAAGGTCGACTTCCCGCACCCGGACGGCCCCATGATCGCAACGAACTCGCCCTCGTCGAGAGTGAAGTCGAGCCCGCGGAGTGCCCGGACCGGGGCCCCCTCGGACTCGTAGCTCTTATAGACGCCCGTCGCCTGCAGCACGCTCATTACCCAGCTCCCCCTTCGACCCCGGCCCGACTCACAGCACCGTTGCCGGGGCGCCGATCCGCCACGCCTGGACCAGCGTCTGCCGGCCCTTGACCGTCCCCGGCTCAAGCGCTTCGAGCTCGGCGGCGGCGGTCAGCGCCGCCCGCGTGGCGTCGCTGACGACCGTCTGCCCCGGTGCTGCCCACTGCTGCAACCGTTGCGTCAAGTTCACGGTGTCGCCCACCAGCGAGTACTCGAGGCGCTCCTCGGAGCCGAGCAGCGCGGCGGCAACCTCGCCGGTCGACAGGCCGATGCCCAGCCCGAACGGCTCCTTGCCGAGCATCGACCAGCGCTCGTTGAGTGCCCCCTGCTCGGCATGCATCGCCTGGGCGGCTACGACCGCCCGGTCGGCGTGGTCGGCCTGCGGCAGCGGGGCGCCGAACACGGCCATCACGGCGTCGCCCACAAACTGCATGACCGTGCCTCCCGCCTCCAGGATGGCGTGGTTCATCGCGGCCCGGTGCTCGTTCAGCTGGCTGGCCAGCCCGGTCGGGTCGGTGTGCTCGGCGATCGTCGAGTAGCCGCGGATGTCGGACATGAGCACGGTGACGACCAGCCGCTCGGTTTCGCCGATGTGGCGGCCCTCGGTGCGCAGCTTCTCGGCCAGGCCGCCGGGCAGCAGCCGGCTCAGCGTCTCGCCCTGCTCCTCCCGCGTGACGATCGCCTCGTGGAGCATGCGCAGCCGGCGTAGAGCACCCTCGGTCCCGGCGCTCGCCGCCTGGGCAACCTGCAGGAACAGCCGCTCGACCTCGTCGGAGGCGGCGGCCGGGGTCAGCCCGCGAGCGGCGGCGATCGCCTTGATCGGCCGCCCTTCGGCAATCAGCCGGAGCAGCTCCTCGTCGGCGGCGGAGAGGTCCGATTCCTTGACCGGGTGCACCAGGGACTCGACGATCGCCGGGTCGAGCATCGAGCCGCCGGTGGCGACGTCCCGGATCGCCTTGGCCAGCTGGTCGCCTTCGGCGAGACGGTCCTTGAGCAGGTAGGCATAACCGGCCGACCCTTCGCCCAGCAGCGAGATGGCATATTCCGGATCGTCGTACTGGGAAAGCACCACGACACCGGTCCCGGGGTGCTGCTTGCGCAGCTGCTTGGCGGCATCGATGCCCTCACGCTGGAAGGTCGGTGGCATGCGGATGTCGGTGACCAGCACCTGGGGCGCCGCCGCGCCGGCGCCGGCGAGTAGGCCGTCGAGGTCCTGGGCGACCCCGACGACCTCGAAGTCGGGCTCCAGGCGGAGCAGGGCGCGGACCCCCTCCCGCACGATCAGGTTGTCGTCGGCGAGGAAGACGGTGATCCGGGAACCGTTCCCCCCCGCTTGCATGCCGCCCATGGCTTTCCATTGTGGACCTCGGTGAGCACCCGGCAAGGGGGGAGACCCCCGTACCAATTGTGGTGCAGGCACCCGCGAATTCCACCGGCTGGCACGCTGGGTTGGCGGCCCGCCGGTGGCTACGCTCGACAACGTTCGTGCGGGCCCAAAAGAACGGCCTTCAGTGTGCGAAGCAGGAGGACGACAATGCGGTTCGAATCGTCGGTGACGTCGGTGTCATGGATCCCCTCCGAAGCGGTGGCGGGGATGACCAAGCTTCCGTTCGAGGTCGGCATCGGCCATTACGACCCGCCGCCGCCTGACCTGCTCGGCGACCTCGACGCCCTCCGGGAGGCCGACCGGTTCCGGTTTGCCAACCAGCTGCAGGCCTGGGTCGAGGTCGCGGAGGGTCGCATCATCGCCTTCGGGCAGACCGGCGGCGGCCAGATCGGCGCGACCACGTTGAAGGTGGGGCCCAAGGCGATGACGTTCCCGGCGGTCGCCTTCCCCGACCTCCGGCCCGATCCGGAGGCAAGCGTCACCGCGGTCCGCTTCGTCCAGTCGGCCGGGGGCCGCACCGGCGTCCCGGCGCCGCGCCGGATCCGGCGGCCGCCGTTCATGCAGATGACCGCCCCGCTGGCCTGGACCAGCCTGGCGCTCACCATCCAGGCCGACGGTTCGTCGGTGTACGAGGTGCTGGGCGCCAGCCCGTTCCCCCGGCATTGGATCTACGACCACGCCGGGAGCCTGGTCGCCAAAAGCGGGATGATCGACTTCAAGTCCTGGTACCGCACCGCCTTCACCCGGGACAGCCCATGGGGCGGGACCGGGTCGAAGGCGCTGATCACCACCGCCGAGACGGCGCTGGAACGGGAGATTTCTGCGACGATCATGGGAGGGAAGGATGTCGACATCCGCAAGCTGGCCAAGGGCAAGGTGCTGGTGACCCAGGGCGAGCTGGGCAGCGAGCTGTTCGTGGTCCTGGACGGGGTCCTGGTGGTCGAGATCGACGGCGACCCGCTCGCCGAGGTCGGCCCGGGGGCCATCGTCGGCGAGCGGGCGATCCTGGAGGCCGGCACGCGCACCTCGACGCTGCGCGCCGTGACGCCGGTCAAGGTCGCCGTCGCCGGACCGTCGACGGTTAACCGCAAGGTCCTCGCCGAGGTCGGCATGGGCCACCGGCGGGAGGAGGGATGAGGGCGGCAGGCACACTGTGGTGCACGGCGCCGTCGTAGTCGGATCGGGCCCGAACGGCCTTACCGCCGCAGTCACGATCGCCGCCGCCGGCCATTCGGTGCTGGTCCTCGAGGGGGCAGGCCAGGCCGGCGGCGGGACGCGCACCGAGGCGTTGACGCTGCCCGGCTTCCGCCACGACACCTGCTCGGCGATCCACCCGCTCGGCATCGCCTCGCCGGCGCTGTCGGCCCTGCCGCTGGCCCAGCACGGGCTGCGCTGGATCGAGCCGGACGCTCCGGCCGCCCACCCCCTGCCCGACGGCACCGCGGTGATCCTGGAGCACTCGCTGGACGCCATGGCCGAGTCGCTGGGCCGGGACGGGCCGGCGTGGCGGCTCCTGGCAGCCCCGATCGTCGCCGGCTGGAAAGGGATAGCGGCGTCGGTCCTCGGCCCCCAGCTGCGCGCCCCGGCGCACCCGTTCGCCATGGCGCCGTTCGGTCTCGGCGCGGTGTGGCCGGCGACGACGCTCGCCCAGCTGCTGTTCCGGACCGAGCGCGCCCGGGCGGTCTTCGCCGGCCTGGCCGGCCATTCGATGAACGACCTGCGCTCCCCGCTGACCTCGTCGTTCGCATTGATGTTCATCGGGGCGGCCCACCGCGGCGGCTGGCCGATGGCCGAGGGGGGATCGCAGGCGATCGCCGACGCTCTGGTGTCCTACCTGGGGACCCTCGGCGGGGTGGTCAACACCGGCCACCCGGTGCAGTCGCTGGCCGACCTGCCCCCGGCCCGGGTTGTGCTGTTCGACCTGTCCCCCCGCCAGCTGCTGGCGATCGCCGGCGACAAGCTCGACGCCCGCTACCGGGACCGGCTGCTGCGCTTCCGCTACGGACCGGGTACGTTCAAGATCGACTACGCCCTCGACGGGCCGGTACCCTGGCGGGCGCACGAGGTCAGCCGGGCGGGCAGCGTGCACCTGGGCGGGACGATGGGCGAGATCGCCCGGGCGGAGGCGGAGGTCGCCCGCGGTGGGCACCCTGCCGCCCCCTACGTGCTGTGCACCCAGACCAGCCTGTTCGACCCCACCCGGGCGCCGCAGGGCAAGCACACCTTCTGGGCCTACTGCCACGTCCCGAACGGGTCGACCGTCGACATGACCGGCGCAATCGAGAACCAGATCGAGCGGTTCGCCCCTGGGTTCCGGGACCGCATCCTGGCCCGGCACGTGATGGGCCCGGCGGCGGTCGAGGCGCACAACCCCAACTACGCCGGGGGCGACATCGGCGCAGGGTCGCACGGCGGTCTGCAGCTGCTCGCCCGGCCGGTGCTGACGCTGCACCCCTATAGAGTCCCGCTGGCCGGCCAGCCGGCCTACCTGTGCTCGTCGTCGACCCCGCCCGGCGCCGGCGTGCACGGCATGTGTGGCTGGTGGGCGGCCCAGGATGCACTGCGCGAACTGGGGAAGGGCTGACGGTGCGGGTGCTGATCTGCGGCGTTCGAGGGTCCACACCCGCGCCGGGAGCCGAGTTCGTCCGCTACGGCGGCAATACCTCATGCGTGGGCATCGCCGGTGACGGCGTGCCCCGGCTGGTGCTCGACGCCGGGACCGGCCTGCGCCAGCTGTCGGCGATGCTTGCGGGCGAGGCGTTCCAGGGCACCATCCTGCTCAGCCACCTGCACTGGGACCACACCCACGGCCTCCCCTTTTTCCCGGCCGGCGACCGGGAGGAGGCGGACGTGACGGTGCTGCTGCCGGCGCAGGGGGAGGACGCAGAGGTGCTGCTCGACCGGGTCATGTCCCCACCGCACTTCCCGGTCCGCCCGAGCGAGTTGCGCGGGCGCCGGGCCTTCGGCAGCCTCGAGGCCGGGTCGCACACGATCGAAGGGTTCAGCGTGCTGGCCCGGCAGATCCCGCACAAGGGCGGGCGGACCTTCGGGTACCGGGTCACCGACGCCTCCGGGGCGAGCCTTGCCTACCTGCCCGACCACAGCCCGACATCGATCGGTCCGGGGCTGGACGGCTTCGGCGAGTACCACGAGGCCGCCCGGGAACTGGTGGAGGGGGTCGACCTGCTGATCCACGACGCCCAGTACACGGCGGCCGAGCTCCCGGGCCGGCTCCACTTCGGCCACGCCGCGATCGACTACTCGGTGGGGCTGGCCACCGCCTGCGGGGTCAAGCGGCTGCTGCTGTTCCACCACGACCCGCCCCGGACCGACGAGCAGCTCGACGCCATCGTCGCCGGGCTGCGGGAGGCGCCGCTGCCGGTGTCGGCAGCGGCGGAGGCAACGGTGATCGAACTGGATGGCCGGGGCCGTACTGAGGAAGACCTCCCGGCGGGCCGTGCCCGGGTGCGCCGCCCCAACCCGCCGAGTGGGTATGGAGCCGGCGTTCAGCGCGGTGCCGGGCGAGATCGGGGAGGATAGTGGCCCTCGGCCAGCCAGGCAGCGCCTTCGAAGAGCCCGATCGGTGTGCAGATGCTACGTCTCGGACCCCGTCTGGTTATTGCCGGTACCCATTCAGGCGCCGGCAAGACAACGGTGGCCGTTGGCCTGATGGCGGCGCTGTCCCGGCGCGGCCTGGCCGTTGCCTCCGCCAAGGTGGGCCCCGACTTCATCGACCCCGGGTACCACGCGCTGGCCACCGGTCGCTCCGGACGGAACCTTGACGCCTGGCTCTCCGGCGAGGAGCAGCTGGCAAGCCTTGCTGGCGCGGGATCGGATGGGGCCGATGTGCTGGTCGTCGAGGGGGTGATGGGCCTGTTCGATGGCTCCGCCCAGCCGGGCTGCGACGGTTCCACCGCAGCCGTCGCCCGGATCCTGGATTGCCCGGTGGTGCTGGTGGTGGATGCCTCGGCGATGAGCGGCTCGGTCGCCGCCCTGGTGCACGGGTTCGCCAGCTTCGACCCACGCCTCGAGGTGGCCGGCGTGGTGTTGAACCGGGTCGGAAGCGAGGGCCACGCCACCCTGCTCCGCGAGGCGCTGGCACCGCTGCGGATCCCAGTCCTCGGTGTGCTTCACCACGACGAGCGGCTCGCCTGGCGGGAGCGCCACCTGGGCCTGGTGCCGGTAGCGGAGGATCCTGCCGGGGTCCGGAGGACGCTGGCTTGCCTGGCGGAGGTGGTTGGCGCCAGCTGCGATGTCGCCGCGTTGCTGGAGGTTGCCCGGAGAGCGGCGGGTCGGGAGGTGCCCGCCCCTCCCTCCGCCGCCCCAGCCGGGCAGCCGGTCCGCGTCGGCCTGGCGGCCGGAGCCGCCTTCAGCTTCACCTATCCGGAGAACCTGACGGCGCTCGTGCAGGCGGGGGCGGAGCTGGTCCCGTTCGACCCGCTGTCGGCTCCGGCGCTGCCGGAGCGGCTCGACGCCTTGTACGCCGGCGGCGGCTTCCCGGAGCTGTTCGGTGAGGCGCTTGCCGCCAACGCCCCCCTGCTGGCGGACCTCCGCCGGGCGATGACGTCGGGGCTGGTGACCTGGGCGGAGTGCGGTGGCTTTCTCTGGCTCTGCCGGACGCTGGACGGGCGGCCCATGGCCGGAATGCTGCCCGCCGACGGCCGCATGACCGCCACGCTCACGATCGGCTACCGCGAGGCGGTGACCCGGGCAGCAAGCCCGCTGGGCGCTGCGGGTCTTCGCCTGCGCGGGCACGAGTTCCACCGATCGGCGGTGGAGCCTCCCGGCGATGGCTTAACCCTGACCAGCCGCTGGGGGAGCGCTACTGCCGGCTACGCCTCCCCCCGCCTTTTCGCCTCCTACCTGCACCAACACCTCGGTGCCGACCCTGCTCCGGCCGAACGGTTCGTTGCCTGCGCCGCCAGCCAGCGGCCTGTGCGCCGATGATGGTTGTCCCAGGCGCCGGCGTCGACTAGCCTCCCGGCAAGCAACCGGCTGGTCAGCGAAGTCCGGTCATCAATCCGGCGCTGTCCCGCAACTGTGGATCCACCGGGGTATCGCCCCGGGGACAAGCCAGGTCGCCTGGCCTGCCGGATGCGGCCATGCATCGTCGCGGAACGAGCGGGCCGGCGTCGGGGCAGGCACCTCTTCGTCGGACCGATGTTCGACAAAGGAGAAGCCATTGGACCGCCGCCACGCCGCCCTGTGCGTCCTGACCGCACTTGCCTGCGGATTGCTGGGAGCCTGTTCACCGTCACGCAGCACCGGGTCGCCGCCAGCCCCACCGGGTGGCGGATACCCGGTGACCGTGACCGCCGGCGACGGTCAGGTCGGCATCCCGGCACGGCCCTCCCGCATCCTGTCGTTGTCGGCGAGTGCCACCCAGATGCTGTACGCAATCGGCGCCGGCCCGCAGGTGGTGGCGGTGGACAAGTACTCGACCGATCCTCCGCAGGCACCGCGCACCTCGATGACCGGCTACGAGGACAGTGCCGAGAGTTACCTGACCGTGCACCCAGACCTGGTCATCCTGGCCTTCGATACCGATGGCCGGCTCGTGGCACAGCTCAGGGTTCTCCATGTCCCGACCCTGCTGCTCCCGCCCGCGGTGACGCTCAACGACACCTACCAGCAGATGGAGACGCTGGGGACGGCGACCGGCCACCTGGCGGCGGCCAAGGCAGCCGTAGCAACGGTGAAGGCCCGGATCGCCGCCATCGTGGCCGCTGTCGGCAATCGGGCCAGGGGGCGGACCTACTACCAGGAGATCGACAACACGCTGTACACGGCCACGTCGCACACCTTCATCGGTGCCCTGTACCGGCTGCTTGGCATGGTCGACATCGCCGATGCCGCCAGCAAGGGCTCCGAGTATCCGCAACTCAGTGCCGAGTACCTGATCAACGCCAACCCCGACTACGTCTTCCTGGCCGATACCGTGTGCTGCGGCCAGAACGCCGCCAGCTTCGGCGCCAGACCGGGCTTCGGGACGATGAAGGCTGTGACCGAAGGTCACGTGTTCGCCCTCAACGACGCGCTGGCGTCGGAGTGGGGCCCCCGGGTAGCCGACTTCCTGGCGACCATCGCAGCTGATGTGGCACCAGGGTCTGTGACGCCAGCTCCGTCCCCGCTGGGCGGCCTCCCGTGAGCCCCGCCGGGACCACCGCCTGCACCAACTGCGGCCAGCCGCTGGACCCGGACCACTGGGCATGCTGCGAGATCTGCGAAGGTGCCGCCCTGTGCCTGCCCTGTGCGCGCGAGCACCTGTGCACCCCGCGCTGCGCTGACCGGGGCTGCCTACCCGGGCTGTGCGTGCATGAGGTGGCCCCTGGGCGAGGTTTGAAGCCTGACCCACACTCTGCGTAGGTGCGGCTAGTAAGTTTTTCCCGGGTCGCCGAGTCACCGAAATCCGACGATCCGATGGCA
>OEPS010000060.1_pt1 | contig 39689 bp, 39 predicted proteins | sample 1539411 | NCBI WGS metagenome assembly OEPS01 (sample SAMN02671747, study PRJEB22543) | soil metagenome | biome: bacteria | place: China:Hunan Province, Lengshuijiang City | collected 2012-10-15 | depth 0.08m m
TATTGGGCACTGCTAAAGGCAATTGTTGCCGATGAGTATCAGGTGAAAGCCAAGTTTGAGGATGAAATCAGTCTTACCACCCATGCCGTGATTGGCATGCTGTACGGCCAGTCACAGTGGGATGACATGAAGACCAGCGAACATCATCTGGCAGAGGTGCTCACGCGTTGTGCCCTGGGCATGATCGCCAGCGGCAAGACCGTTTAACACCTCTCCTGTACCTACCTACTTCGCTGCCAGGCCCTGGATAAACACCGCGATCGCTTCATCGATCAGCGCCTCTCGTTCCGCCTGCAACGGCACCTCCTGCAAACCCAACAAACAGCGCAGCTGGAAGTTACCGGTCAGCGCATCGAGAAAGATGACTGCGCGGGTTCGCGCCTCGCCCGGAATGACCAGGCCAGCCGCTTCGGCCCAAGTAAAGTAATCACACAGGCAGCGATACGCCGTACCCGGCGCGGCATCGAAAAATGAGCGGGCCGCCTCTGGCGCACGTAATGCCTCGGCGACGATCAAGCGGTGCAAGGCGATGGTCCGCGGATCGAGCACCACGTCGAGGAAGGTGTGGGCAATGGTCGACAAGGCATCACGCAGGGACTGGTGCTTGAGGTCCATGTGGGTCAGAGGATTGACGATGTCCTCGCACAACTGCGCAACAATCGCCGCGAACAACCCTTCCTTGCCACCAAAGTAGGCGTAGAGCGTCCGCTTGGAGCCGCCGATACGGGCAATGATGGCGTCGACACTGACCCCGGCGTAGCCCTCTTCAAGAAACATTTCGGTGGCTGCGCCAAGAATGTTCTGCCGTTTTTCCACTTGCCTTGGACGTTCCATGCACCCGCGCCTGACCGGAATGCAACGTTCCGGCGAATTGGTCTGATGGGCAACAGAGTACCCCGCCGCCCATCGGCCTTCCAGCCTTGCGGTGTGATCGTCGGGCATAGCAGCGCGCCTGGATATTCCAAAAAAGACCGATACGACCATTGACGATCTTCACGTTTCAGTCCAAATTCACCAAAAGGGTACGGTAACGTACCGTACCGAAAAGCTTTGACCGATTACCCCCAAGAACAACAACAGAGGTAGTGATCATGCGTTTTGTCCACTTCAGCGATGGCGTGCACCAAGGACTGGCTGTCGAACACAATGGCCTGTTGCACGGCATGACCGCCGATGAGCCCGGCTACCCCGGCTCGCTGCACCACCTGCTTGGCAACGGCCGTGGCGCGCTTGAGGCAGCGCACCGGGTGCTGAGCAGTTCAAGGCAGATCGAGCGCTCAGCCATTCGCCTGCTACCGCCCTTGACCCGGCCAGGCAAAATCATCTGTGTCGGCCTCAACTATGCCGAACACACCAAGGAAAGCCCCTACGAGCAGCCGGCTTACCCGACTTTCTTCCCCCGCTTCGCCTCGACTCTGATCGGTGGCGACGAGCCGATCATTCGCCCGCGCGTCTCCGAGCAACTGGACTACGAGGGTGAACTGGCGGTGATCATCGGCAAGGGTGGCCGTCATATCGACCGGGCACACGCCCTGGAACACGTGGCCGGGTATTCGATCTTCAATGAAGCATCGGTGCGCGACTATCAGTTCAAATCGCCGCAATGGACCATCGGCAAAAACTTTGATGCCACCGGCGCCTTCGGCCCGGTGTTCGTCAGTGCCGATGAGTTACCCGCCGGGGCCAAGGGCCTGGGCCTGGTCACGCGTCTGAATGGCGAAATAGTCCAGCAGGCCAACACCGCCGACATGGTCTTCGATGTCGCCGAACTGATCACGGTGCTCAGTGAAGCCCTCACCCTGGAGCCCGGCGACCTGATCGTCAGCGGCACCCCGGCCGGTATCGGCTGGGCGCGCAAGCCTCCGCTGTACATGAAGCCGGGCGATCTGTGCACGGTCGAGATCGAAGGCATCGGCACCCTCAGCAACCCGATCGCCGCCGAAGCCGCCAGCGGCTGACCAACGCCCGAGCCTTTCGGGCGGTATTGCCAATCGTGCAACTGACCGGGCCATACGCTGGCCCGCGCACCCGGCCGCCTGGGGTTTGCCTTTCTCATCCGGATGATGCCCGTTCGCCTGGTCCGCGCACGGGCTGAGGAGGATCTACCGTGTTGCAGCTCAAAGATGTCAATCACGTTGTCTACCGCCATACCGACCTTGAGTCCATCGAACGCTTTTTGCTCGACTTTGGCCTGGTCGTCGCCCACCGCAGCGAACAGCGCGTGTACCTGCGCGGCGCTGGCCCTCTGCCCTATGTGTATGTGATCGAACAGTCGGCAGAACCGGGCTTTGCCGCAATTGCCTTCGCCGTGGAACGCTTTGCAGACCTGCAAGCCGCTCAGGACCTGCCCGGGGCATCACCGATCCAGACACTCAACACCCCTGGTGGTGGTCACTGCGTAGTGCTGCATGACCCCTCCGGGCGACGCATCGAGCTGGTCCATGGCATCACCCCGGTCGACCCCATGCCGGTGCGCGCAGCGCTGACGCTCAATTCGGCGCAGCACAAGCAACGCTTTGGCGATGTCCAGCGACCGGGCAAGGGCCCTGCCCAGGTACTGCGCCTGGGGCATGTGGCCATTGGCGTGAAGGATATGCACAGCCTGCTGCAGTGGTACTGCCAGGTGCTGCACATGCTGCCATCGGACCTGATCGTGGATGGCGCGGATCACAGTTGCCCGAGCGCCGCCTTCCTGCGCCTGAACCGCGGCCCGCAATGGACCGATCACCACACCATTGCCCTGTTCCAGGCCGATCACGACTTTGTTCACCACGCTTCGTTCGAGGTTCAGGACTTCGACGCCCAGTGCATGGGGCACGCGTGGATGACCGCACAACAGTGGAGCCCGTTCTGGGGCGTGGGCCGGCATGTACTGGGCAGCCAGATCTTCGATTACTGGCGCGACCCGTCCGGCAACCTGATCGAGCACTTCACCGACGGCGACTTGTTCAACCACCAGTCGCCCACCAATGCCACCGCCGCTTGCGACTCCAGCCTGTACCAATGGGGACCGCCGATGTCGGTGGAATACTTCCTCGGCGGTACGCAGGACTCAGCGCAGCTGACACCGCGTTCCACTCAAGCCCGGCAGCGTAACCACAGTCACCTGCAAGGAGACGCTCATGAATGATCACCTGTCCGCAGACGGACTCGACCTGCTGTTTCGCAACGCCCGCAGCCATAACGCCTGGCGCGATCAGGCGGTCAGTGAGGCAACACTCAGAACACTCTACGACCTGGTGCGCTGGGGGCCCACCAGTGCCAACAGTTGCCCGGCGCGCATCCTGTTCTTGCGCAGCCCCGAAGCCAAGCAGCGCCTGCTGCCAGCCCTCAATCCCGGCAACGTGGAAAAGACCCTGCAGGCACCGGTGACAGCAATCATCGGCTACGACCTGGACTTCCACGAACAACTGCCACGGCTATTCCCGCACAACCCCGGAGTGCGTGACTGGTTTGCCGGGCAACCGCAACTGATCCAGACCACCGCGCTGCGCAACAGCTCGCTGCAAGGCGGCTATTTCATCCTCGCTGCACGGGCATTGGGACTGGACTGCGGGCCACTGTCGGGCTTCGACGAGGCCAAGGTCGACCAGGCCTTTTTCTCCCCCCGGCAGCAGGACCGCCACTTCGTCACGGGCCGGGTGAAATCCAACTTCATCTGCAACCTGGGTTATGGCGACCACCAGCAACTGTTCCCGCGCAGCCCGCGACTGACCTTCGAGGAGGCCTGCGTACTGCTCTGAACCTTGTCGTGCACCGCCTTGCATCAAAACAAAAACAACAATCGCAGGAGAACTCACATGTCATCTACCCACACCCTGGGGCGTAGTGGCCCGTCACGTTGGCACGTACTGATCGGCGGCTTTCTCGCCTACCTGTTCGACGCCATGGAAATCATTTTGCTGACCATTGCCCTGCCGGTGATGCGTCAGGACCTTGAACTGAGCATCAATGATGCCGGCATGCTCGCCTCGGCGACGCTGCTGGGCATCGGCCTGAGCGGCGTCACCACCGGCTGGTACTCGGACAATTTCGGCCGGCGCAAGGCGTTGCTCGCGTCGCTGATCATCTTCGGCAGCCTGACCATGCTGGTCGCCAGCACCCGCGACTGGGGGCTGTTGCTGTTGCTGCGGTTCTTGTCCGGGATTGGCTTGGGCGGTGTCTGGGGGATCGTCTCGGCCTATATCTGCGAAACCTGGCCACCTCATCAACGCGCCCGCGCGACCGGTTTCGTCCTCAGCTCGTTCCCGGTCGGCGCAGGCATCGCTGCATTGCTGGCCGGCGCGCTGCTGCCCAACTGGCCGTTACTGTTTCTGCTGGCGGGTATCTCGACATTGATCCCGGTGCTGTACATCTTCCTGTTCGTGCCGGAATCGGCCGAATGGAAAGCCAGCAAAGCGCAGCGCCAGCATTGCGCCAATGTCACTGCCCAGGTGTCGATCAGCGAGATCTTCGCCCCGCAACTGCGGCGCCTGACATTAATCGGCACCTTCGCCGCCACCTGTGCGGTCATCGGTTTCTGGGGCGCCAGCACCTGGCTGCCGACCTATCTGGTGCAAGAGCGCGGGTTGGACGTCAGCGTAATGTCCAGCTTCATCGCCATGCTCAATGTCGGCGCCTTCATTGGTATCAACGCCTTCGGCCTGATTGCCGACCATATCGGTAAACGCAACGCCACCCTCCTGTCGCTGCTGGGATGCGCGGTGATGCTGGCGATCTACTCGCAAACCCGGGAGAACAACCTGCTGTTCTGGCTGGGGCCGGTGTATGCCTTCTTCTATGCCTTCGCTAGCCTGTTCGCCTCTTACTTCAGTGCTCAGTTCCCGGTGCGGGTGCGTACGTTAGGTGCCGGCTTCTGCTTCAACTTCGGCCGCGGTCTGGCGGCGTTCGCCCCGCTGTTGCTGAGCAGCATTGCCGCCAGCTACAGCCTCGCGCTGGGACTGCTGGTGTGCGCCGGATTCTTCGCCGTCGCCACCCTGAGCATGTTCTTCATGCCGGCGGACAACGCGCTTGGTGCCGAAGGCAGCACTGTCGAGGCGCCTGCCAGCGGCCGGTAAACCGCACCCACCCTCTACCGCTCAAGCCCTGGCCTGTCCGGCGCCCTCTGCGCACCGGGCACGGACCACTGCATGCCGAGAATTGCTCATGACCCTGAACGTACAACAATTACAAAAGCGCTCTTTCAAGGTTTTACTCGCCAGTCTCGTCCTGTTCCTGGCCGCCAGTGTGCAGGCCATGACCTGGAGCGACACCTTCATCGGTTATCGCTACGGTACTGATTTCACCGAACCGGGCGTCCCCGACAAGGTGAAAAAGAACATCCTGCAATTGGGCCATGTCAGCGGATACTCACTGGGTCAGCACTTCTTCAACCTGGACGTGCTGCGCTCGGATCACAACGACCCGAAGAAGGACAGCCACTCCGGGGCCACCGAGGGTTATCTGGTGTACCGCCACCAGCTGTTTCTGGGCAAGGTGTTCGAGCGTTCCCTGGCCTTCGGTCCGGTCAAGGAAGTGGCACTGACCACAGGCATCGAACTCAACTACAAGAACACCGAGTTCGCCAACCGCAAGCGCATGCTGGAAGTCGGTCCGACACTCAAGTTCGATGTACCCGGCTACCTGGATGTCAGCCTGCTATATGCCTACGAATGGAACCACTGTGGTGTATCGAGTTGTGCCACCGAGAACATCGACTTCGACCCTCACTACTTGTTGCACGCGGTCTGGGGCATCCCCTTCCAGCTGGGGGGCGTGCCCCTCAAGTTCCAGGGCTTTGCCATGTACAAGACCGATAAGGGCAAGGACTACTTCAAGGCCGACACCTCGGAGGAAACCCAGATTCGCACGTCCCTGATGGTCGATGTCGGGCAACTGACCTTCGGCAGCAAGAACACCCTGATGATCGGGCCAGGTTATGAATACTGGCGGCACAAGTACGGCTCGCACGGCAAACCCGGTACCCATACCTCGGCACCAACCCTGCACGTGGAGTGGCATTTCTAAAGGCCACAAAAAAGCCCGGGCGACTGTCGCCCGGGCCTTGAGGAACGATCAGAATTCCAGGCAGATCTTGCCGAAATGCTGGTTGCTTTCCTGGTAGCGGAACGCATCGACGATCTGCTCCAGAGCGAAGGTCTTGTCGATCACCGGACGCAAGCCATTGGCATCGATTGCCCGCACCATCGCTTGCTGCTGTGCCCGGCTGCCGACCAGTACACCTTGCAGACGGATCTGGCGCACCAGCGCCTGGACCAGCGGCAACTGGCCGGCAACGCCGGTGAGAATGCCGATCAGCGAAATGTGCCCGCCAATACGTGCGGCAATCATCGACTGCTCCAGTGTCGCCGGGCCGCCGACTTCGATGACGTGATCAACACCCCGATTGCCGGTGAGCTGGCGTACTGTCTCACCCCAGGCCGGTGTCTTGCGGTAGTTGATCAGGTGATCGGCGCCCATGGCCTTGAGGCGTTCGAGTTTTTCGTCACTGGACGAGGTGGCGATCACCGTGGCGCCAGCCAGCTTGGCAAATTGCAGGGCAAAGATCGACACGCCGCCGGTGCCTTGCACCAGCACGGTATCGCCCGGCTTGAGCGAGTCGTCCGCCATCAGCGCGCGCCAGGCTGTCAGCCCGGCAGTCGTCAGGGTGGCCGCCTCGGCATGGCTGTAGCCCTTGGGGGCATGGGTGAACGACGTGGCGCGCGCGGTCACCTGCTCGCGGGCGTAACCGTCGATGCCATCACCTGGCACCGTGGCAAAACCTTCCACCAGCGCCTGGCCGTCCAGCCAGTCCGGGAAGAAGGTGCTGACCACCGCATCGCCCACGGTGAACTCGCTGACGCCAGCACCGACCGCCGTGACCACACCGGCACCGTCAGCCATCGGGATGCGCGATTCGCTCGGCCCCCACATGCCACTGACCACGGCGAAGTCATGATAGTTGAGCGAGTTGGCGTGCAGGCGCACGCTGATCTCGCCGGCCTGGGGTGCAGCCGCCTCGCGGGTGCCGACCTGAACCTTGTCGTAACCGCCGCCCGCCTGAACGTAGATAGCCTTGCTGGTCATGCGAACCTCCTGTCTGGATCCGGTAAAGAGCTGACCAGTCTTCGCCTCGACTTTGCACCGGTCAAGCACCAGCTATTGCGAAACATCCAGATAAACAACAATAATGCGACTAATTATCAATTACTGCGCTGGTTGCCGTTTATGCCCGCTCCCGATCATGCTGCTCTGCATACGCTCTATAGCGAACACCACGGATGGTTGAAAAACTGGCTACGCGCCCGCCTGGGTAACGCCAGCGATGCCGCTGACCTGGCCCAGGACACCTTTATCCGAGTGTTGACCGCGCGTAATGCCCAGACCATTCGCGAGCCGCGTAGCTATCTGGGCGCCATTGCACATGCGTTGATGATCGACAAATTCCGCCGCAAGGCGCTGGAGCAGGCTTACCTGGCCGAGCTGGCAAACCGCCCGGAACGCCTGGCCGACTCGCCGGAAACCCGCCTGCTGATTCTCGAAACCCTGGTGGCCGTGGACACGCTGCTGGATGGCTTGGGCGAGCGGACCCGGCGGATATTTCTGGCCGTGCAGCTTGAAGGCCTGAGTTACGTCGCCACCGCCGAGCGCCTGGATATTTCGGTCACCACGGTGAAGAAGCACCTGATCCGCGCCATGACCCACTGCCTGCTGCTGACGGACGACTGAATGGCCCAAGCCCTGGATTACCGCACCCTGGAAGCCGCTGCGACCTGGTATGTGCAGCTCAACGCGGCGCAGCCCAATGATGCCCAGCTCAAGGCCTGGCAGGAGTGGCTGGGCAAAAGCCAGGCGCATGCCCAGGCCTGGGCGCGGGTAGAAAAGCTGCAGCGTCAGTTCGGCAGCCTGCCCGCCGATGTCGCGCTGCCAACCCTGGCCGGTGTACGCGCGCGCCGGCGCGCGGTGCTCAAGACCCTGGCGATGCTCATGGCCGTTGGCGCCACGGGCTGGGCCGTGCGCGAAAGCAATCCGGCCCAGGCGCTGATGGCCGAACTGCGCACCGGCAAAGGGCAACGGCGGCAGGTCAGGCTCAGTGATGGCAGCCAGCTGGAACTCAACACCGACAGTGCCGTGGATGTGCGCTTTGACGGCCTGCAGCGTCAATTACGCTTGTACCGCGGCGAGATCATGGTGCAGACCGCCAGCGATCCGGCTGGCCGTCCCTTCGAAGTCCACACCACTGAAGGCCGGGTTCGCGCCCTGGGCACCCAGTTCAGCGTACGCAGCGACGCGGGGCAGAGCCAGGTCAGCGTATTGCAACACGCCGTGGAGATTCGCCCTGTGGATAACCCGCTGCTGATGTTGCGTCTGGACGCCGGGCAATCCGTCAGCTTCGACCAACGGCAGATCGGCAGTGCGCATGGTGCAACGCCCGGTACGGGTGCCTGGACCCAAGGCATGTTGACGGTGATCGAGTGGCGCCTGGCTGACTTTGTCAGTGAGTTGAGCCGCTATCGCCCGGGCATTATGCGTTGCGCCCCAGGTATTGCCGACTTGCGCCTGTCCGGTGCGTTTCGCATCGACGACACCGACACCATCCTGGAAAACCTCACCGCTTCGTTACCGGTCAAGGTGCGCTACCTGACCCGCTACTGGGTCAGCATCGAACCCGCCTGAAAAATTTCAACAAATGGGTTGCCGATTTTCATTCTCATTCGGCTACGCAGTTAAAGCAGCAAATCCAGCTGCACCTCTGCCCAGCCAATCGAAGGAAATCCTGCATGTCCCGCACCTGCCCTCGGGCGCCCCGCCCACTGGTTCGCGCCGTTCACCTGGCATTGTTCGGCCTGACCCTGGCCCCGCTGCCGATGCTGGCGTTGCTGCCGACGCAGGCCATGGCACAGAGCGCCAGCAAGAGCTTCCAGATCGCTCCGGGGGCGCTGGGTACCAACCTGAGCTTGTTCGCCACGCGCGCCAACATCACCCTGTCGTTCGATGCCCGTCAAACCCAGGGAAAACAATCGGCCGGGCTGCAGGGCAACTATTCGGTGGAAGAAGGCCTGGCGCGCCTGCTCCAGGGCAGCGGCCTGCAGGCCCAGCGCCAGACCAACGGTGGCTATGTACTGGTGCCCGTCAGCAGCGGTGACGTCCTGGAACTGGGGGCGACCAGCATCAACGGCCAGCTCCTCGGCGAAACCACGGAAAACACCGGGTCCTACACCACAGCCGCCTCCCGGACCGCGACCAAGCTACCGCTGTCGATTCGCGAAACGCCGCAATCGATCACCGTCGTCACCCGGCAACTGATGGACGATCAAGGCGCACAGAATATCTCCGACGTGTTGCGCAATACCCCCGGCGTTTCAGCCCAGACCTACGACAGCGACCGCACCGAGTTCACCAGCCGCGGCCTGGTGATCACCAACTATCAGTACGACGGCGTGAACACCATCTATGACGGTGTCTATGACGAAGGCACCGCCCATGTCGACATGGCCATCTACGACCGCGTCGAAGTACTCAAGGGCGCCACCGGCCTGATGACCGGCTCCGGCGACCCGTCTGCCACCGTCAACCTGATCCGCAAAAAACCCACCGCGCAGTTTCAGGCATCGCTCACTGGCAGTGCTGGCAGCTGGGACAACTATCGCGGCGAAGGCGATGTTTCCGGCCCGTTGAACAGCACTGGCACTCTGCGCGGTCGCTTCGTCGGGGCAAATCAGGACAAGAAGGGTTACCAGGATCACTACCAGCAGAAGAAAGAGGTGTATTACGGCATTCTCGAAGCCGACATCACCCCGGACACCCTGCTGACCGTTGGCATCGACCAACAGACCACCACTCCGCGTGGCACCTCCTGGACCGGCAACCCGGTTTACTACAAAGATGGTGGCCGTACCGATTTCCCGCGCTCGTTCAACCCCGGCGCCGACTGGAGCCGTCGCGACTTCCAGAACCGCACTTACTTCGCCTCTCTGGAGCAGGCCCTGGCCAATGACTGGTCGCTCAAGCTCAGCGTCAACCAGTTGCAAAGCGACCACGACACCCGCCTGGCCTCGGCCAGTGGCGGCTCTCCGGACCGCGACGGCAATGGCATGTACTTTTTCTGGGGGCGCTGGGAAGGCCATCGGGTACAGAACTCAGCCGACCTGAACCTCTCCGGACCTTTCACCCTGTTCGGGCGCCAGCATGATCTGGTGGTCGGCTACAACACCTCATTCTCGCGCCAGACCGGCAGCACCTGGGACACCAGCGAATTCGGCCTGGTGCCGGGCAGCATTTTTGACTGGGACGGCCACATCGGCGTGCCGGACTTCCCGAAAAACGGCAAGTACGAACAGAAGAAGAGCCAGAACGGTGCCTACCTCGCTACCCGCCTGCGCCCCACCGACGACCTGTCGGTGATCCTCGGTACCCGTGTCAGCACCTTCAAGTACCACGACAACTATGACTACGACGGTCTGAACCCGACTGTCTTCGCCGACAACTCCGCCAGCTACAAGCAGCATGGCGTGGTCACACCCTATGCCGGCGTGGTGTATGACCTGAACGACACCTATTCGGTGTACACCAGCTACACCTCGATCTACCAGCCGCAGAGTAACAAAGACGCCAACGGCGCCACCCTCGACCCGGTTGAAGGCGACAGCTACGAAGCGGGTCTGAAGGCGGCCTATTTCGACGGCCGACTCAACGCCAGCCTGGCAATCTTCCGTATCGAGCAGGACAACGTCGCCGAGTCGATCGGCTCCAACCCGCTGACCAACGAAGGCATCTACAAAGCCACCAGCGGCGCAACCACCAAAGGCCTGGAACTGGAAGTCGCCGGTGAGTTGATGGAAGGCTGGAACCTCTCGGCCGGTTACACCTATGCCCGTTCCCGCGATGCCGATGAACAGCACATCTACGGCTTCCCGATGAGCACCAGCAAGCCCGAGCACCTGGTCCGCGTATTCACCACTTACCGCCTGCCAGGCATGCTGGACAAGGTCACTGTCGGTGGTGGGGTGAACTGGCAGAGCGCGTTCTACGGCAAGATCTACAGCGGTGCGGTGAATGATTACACCTACATCAAACAAGGCGGCTACACCCTGGTCGACCTGATGAGCCGCTACCAGTACGACGAACACCTGAGCTTCACGGTCAACGCCAACAACGTGTTCGACAAACGCTACCTGAGCGGGCTGGGCAACTTCGACACGACGTACTACGGCGAGCCGCGCAATGTCATGCTGACCACGCGCTGGGACTTCTGAGTCATCATCGCGGGGCAACGAGCCCCGCGATCGATTCACCCCTGAAGCAATACCTGCAACGCCCGGCAATCCGCCGCATGCCAGTCGGTCAACTGCGGCCAGGGGTTGTCCGGCAGGTTGACCAGTATGGTCCGCGCGCCCGCCGCCCGACCACAGTCGAGGTCGAAGCGGTAGTCACCGACCATGACCATCGCGCTCGGCGCCACCTCCCACGCCTCGGCCAGCTTCAGCAAGCCACCGGGGTGCGGTTTCGGCGGTGCCTCATCGCGGCCCAGCACGTACTGCTCGGCAAAGCAGTCGGCAAGGCCGATGGCCTCCAGCGTGACATGCGCCAGTTCCCGCGCATTGCGGGTAAGAATACCCAGCTGGCAGCCACGTCCGACCAGCTCGCGCACCAGTTCAACGGCACCCACCGCAGCCTTCGAGCCAATTGCCAGATCACGCTCGTGCTCCAGCAACCAGGCATGCTTGGCCGCCGCTTCTGCAGCCGGCAACGCGGCCAGATGAGTGAGGATATCGTCAGCCGGTGGAATCTCCAGGGCCTCGCGAATAGCCGCAAAGTCGTGCACGGCCACGGTCAAGGTGCCATCCATGTCGAACACCCAGTGACGGATATCGTTCAGGCTCATGCCCAATCCTTGCGATGACGGATCAGCCCTTCCTGGCAGGACGAAGCCACCAGTTGCCCGGCCTGGTTGAAAATGTTGCCACGGGAAAAACCGCGGGAATTGCCAGCCCATGGACTATCCATCGCATACAGCAGCCACTCGTCGGCCCTGAGGTTGCCGTGAAACCACAGCGCGTGGTCAAGACTGGCGATCTGCATGTCTTTCTGCCACACCGATTTGCCGTGAGGCAGCAGAGACGTCGTCAGCAGGCCGAAGTCCGAGGCATAGGCGAGCATGTATTTGTGCAGTGCCGGTACGTCCGGCAAGGTGCCATCGGCACGAAACCAGATGTACTTCACCGGGTCGCCGGGCTTGGGGTTGAACGGATCTTCCGCAGTCACCGGACGCATCTCGATCGGCTTGGCGCACAGCATCTTCTCGCGGATCGCCTCGGGCAGGCGGTCGGCCATGCGCTGGAACAGCTCAACTTCCGATGGCAGGTTTTCCGGGCCCACCACGGCGGGCATCTGCGTCTGGTGTTCAACACCCTCCTCGTCATACTGGAACGAAGCGCTGCAGGTGAAAATCGGCTGCCCCTTCTGGATCGCCGTCACCCGCCGGGTGCTGAAGCTGCCGCCATCACGCACCCGGTCTACCGAATAGACCACCGGCATCGCCGCATCGCCCGGACGCAGGAAATAGCCGTGCAAAGAGTGCACATGCCGCGCTTCTTCGACGGTCTGACTGGCGGCCGACAACGACTGGCCCAATACCTGGCCGCCGTACAGCTGGCGAAAGCCCAGGTCCTGACTCCGACCGCGGAACAGATTTTCCTCAATGGCTTCCAGACTCAGCAGGTCGACCAGATCGTCCAACACGTGGCTCATTCAAGATTCTCCAAAGCAATGCGCACCTGCGACAAATGATACAGGGTTTGTCATAGCGCACCTGTATGTTGTGCAATTCAGCCGCGCAGGGTTTGTTGCCACTGAGCCCGGTTGATGCGGTACAGCACGTGGGCACGCAACGGATGATCCTCGGGCAGTTTCGGGTGCAGGAAGCTCCCGTCCAGGTCCTGCTGCATGCCAATCGCCTGCATGACTTTCTGCGACGGTAAATTACTTTCACTGGTGAACGACACCACCTGCTCCAGGCCCAACTGGGCAAAGGCGCAGCGCAGGCTGGTCCATGCTGCTTCACTGGCAAAACCAAGGCCCCAATGACGGCGGGCCAGGCGCCAGCCGATCTCTACGGCGGGGGTGAAATCAGCATCGAAGCCGACGTTGAGCAGGCCGGTCATGCCGATGAACGCGCCAGAGTCCTTGCGCTCCAACGCCCACAAACCAAACCCGAATTCATTGAAATGGCCGCGGATACGGCCGATCAGGGCAGCACTTTCCAGGCGCGTCAGCGGCGCGGGGAAGTAGCGCATGACCTGCGGGTCGGCACACATGGCGGCGAACTCCTCGAGGTCATCGTCCTGCCATTGGCGCAGCTCAAGCCGTGCGCTTTCCAGTTTGAGTATGGGGGTCATGGCCTGCTCCTGAACACATCACCTGCAGTTTACAGCGTAGGCAGGCGCAGAGAATTGCAGCCTGCACCGTGAAGATTTTTTTCACATCCACTTCACCTGCTCTGCACGGGGTGCCGCCTACAGTGCAGCCACGCTCGTGGTACCTGGCCCTTCCGGCTGCCACCCGATCCGATTGTGCGTTATGGAGTAGCAGCATGTTGTCAAACACCGCCCTGTCACCGCTCAAGCGACGACGTTCAGCCTCAGTCAAAGCACTGTTCATCGGCCTGTGCATCGTGCTTGCCCTGGCCACCCTTACCGCATGGGCATCAACGAGAACTCGAATCGTGGACCTGGGCACTGACAAGCAAATGCACAGCAGCGGTGTGTACCGTGAATGGTCCAAGGGGGCGGTGATCGTGCTGATCCGCCATGCCGAACGCTGTGATCGTTCAAACAATACCTGCCTCGGCGACCCTAGCGGTATTACCGTGGCCGGCAGCCAAGCGGCCACAGCGGTTGGTACAGGCTTGCAGCAGTTGGGTCTGAACGCCGCCGATGTATTCAGTAGCCCGGAAGTCCGCACGCAACAGACCGCACACTTCATCTTCGGCAAGGCCATCAGCAGTCAAGACTGGGTAAAGCAGTGCGACGAGGACTTCACCGAAGTGGCCTTGGCCCACAAGACGCCGCAACACAACCTGGTACTGGTGACCCACAGTGGTTGCATCGACCACATGGAGCGCGAGCTGAACGTGCCGGGTGGCCTGCGCTCCAGCGACTACGCCAGTGCCTTGTTCGTCTCGGTCGCCGCCAACGGTAAACCCAGAATTCTCGGCCAGATGAACGCCAGCCAATGGCAGAAGCTCCTGAATAGCACAAGGACGTGAACATGCAGGCCGCTTCACGCAAAGCGTATTACCTGGTCAATCTGGGCGTGCCCCTGTTGCTCGCCACTGTTGTTTTCCTGCTGTTTGATCTGACCTCACTGGACCGTCAGATCAGCAACCTGCTGCTCGACCCTGTCACCGGCCAGTTCCCGCTGTTGCATGATCAATGGTTTGAGAAGGTCACGCACAAATGGCCGCGGATCCTGCCGAACGGCGCCGGCGAAGCAGCCATCATCGGTGCACTGCTGTCGTTCATCTGGCCACTCCTGGCCAGGCACCCGCACATCGCCCAGAGCCGTCTGTTGCGCAAATCACGCATCACCCCAGTGCTGCGTTTTAGCGCTGCGCATCGGCGCGATTTTCTCTTTGTGGTGGTGGCCTTCGCACTGAGCACCACAGTGATTCACTACCTCAAGAGCCATACCAGCGTGTACTGCCCGGTAGAAACCACCCTCTACGGCGGTGAGCAATTGCGCACCGAGTGGTACGAGCACTTCACCTGGTTCGACAAGGCCGGGGACGGTCGTTGCTGGCCAGGTGGCCATGCCTCCAGCGGCTTTACCCTGCTGGCGCTGTACTTCGTCGCCCTGCGTCATCGCTGGCAACACGCGCGCAAACTGCTGGTCGCCATTCTACTGCTGGGGTTTGTCTATGGGACGACGCGGGTACTGCAAGGCTGGCACTACATGTCGCACACCTTTTGGGCAGGCATCTTCGTCTGGCTGAGCACATGGCTGACGGCACTGTTTTTCTATGGCCGCCTGGCCCTGCAAGCGCCCGCCAAACGCCGGATAGCAACGTCGCCGAGAGTGGTCGTCAGCGCCACGCCAGCATCACTACGCCCAGAGTGACCAGGCTGATGCCAAGCCACTGCCGCAGGTCGAGCTTTTCGCCGAGCAGGGTCACACCCAACACTGCCACCAGCACCACACTGAGTTTATCCACAGGGGCAACCTGGGAAGCCTGGCCCAGTTGCAAGGCGCGGAAGTAACAGATCCAGGAAGCCCCCGTGGCAAGCCCGGAAAGCACCAGAAACAGATAACTGCGCGCTGAAATCGACCCCAGCGACTGGTACTGGCCGGTGGCATAGAGGATCAGCGCCAGGCTGATCAGCACCACCACAGTGCGCAGCAAGGTGGCAAAGTCCGAGTTGATGCCGCTGATGCCGACCTTGGCAAAAATGGCGGTCAGCGCCGCAAACACGGCCGAGAGCAACGCCCAGAACGTCCAGGAAGCCAGCATCTTGAATTCGCCTGTGGAAAAGTCATCGGTCTGCCTACAAGGTAGCGCAACCGCAAGCGCAACTGGCAAGATCGGCTTCTGCCCTGCTCAAGAACCTGCCATGCCGCTGCCGCTGATCTACCACGATGACTACAGTCCGGCGTTTCCCGCCGAGCACCGCTTTCCGATGGACAAGTTCCGCCTGTTGCGCGATCACCTGATCGACAGCGGCCTGACCACCGACCAGGCATTGTTGCGCCCGCAGATCTGCCCCAACGATATTCTCGCCCTGGCCCATGACCGCGATTACATCGAGCGCTACATGCACGGCGAGTTGTCACGCGAGGACCAGCGCCGCCTCGGCCTGCCCTGGAGTGAAGCCCTGGCCCGGCGTACCGTGCGGGCGGTTGGCGGTTCGCTGCTGGCCGCCGAGCAGGCGCTGGAACATGGCATCGCATGTCACCTGGCGGGCGGCACCCACCATGCCCATTACGACCACCCTGCCGGCTTTTGCATCTTCAACGACCTCGCCGTCATCAGCCACTACCTGCTGGAGGCCGGACGGGTGCACAAGGTGCTGATTTTCGACTGCGACGTGCACCAGGGTGACGGTACCGCGCGAATTCTGCATGACACCCCCGACGCCATCACCGTGTCCTTGCATTGCGAGCAAAACTTCCCGGCGCGCAAAGCCCAGAGTGACTGGGACATCCCTTTGCCGCGGGGCATGGGCGACCAGGCTTATCTCAAGGTGGTCGAAGACGCCTTGAACTATCTGCTGCCGATGTACCGTCCGGACCTGGTGTTGTACGACGCCGGTGTCGATGTGCATAAAGACGATGCCCTCGGTTATCTGCAACTGACCGATGAAGGCGTCGCCGCCCGTGATGAGCTGGTGCTGCGCCAGTGCCTGGGCCGCGATATTCCAGTGGTCGGACTCATCGGCGGCGGCTACAGCAAGGACCGTCAGGCCCTGGCGCGCCGCCACGGGATTCTCCATCACAGCGCCCAGCGGGTGCTGGGTTACTCACAATGACTGTGGAGCCGCCTGTGGATAACCTGAGTGAAAGCCCCTGCAGCCCTTTACCCGCGTGGGCTTGAAGCGACTGTTCATTTTTTGCTCAGTGCTTCCGCCTAGCGCGCTGAGGTAGAATGCCGGCTCTTTTTTCCAGCTTGCAGCCGACCATGACCGACACCCGCTCCGCCAACCGCCCACATGTTGCCATTATTGGAGGCGGGCCGGCCGGGCTGATGGCCGCCGAAGTGCTTGGCCAAGCCGGGGTTGCGGTGGATCTGTACGACGCGATGCCGTCGGTGGGACGTAAATTCCTCCTGGCCGGAGTCGGTGGCATGAACATCACCCACTCCGAGCCCTACCCGGCGTTCATCTCGCGTTATGCCGAGCGCTCCAGCGAAATCGCCAGGCTGCTCGAAGGTTTCGACGCCGATGCCCTGCGCCAATGGATTCACGACCTGGGTATCGAAACCTTCGTCGGCAGCTCTGGCCGGGTGTTTCCCCGCGACATGAAAGCCGCGCCGCTGTTGCGTGCCTGGCTCAAGCGCCTGCGCGACGCCGGGGTAGTTATCCACACCCGCCACCGCTGGCTTGGCTGGAATGCCGATGGCAGCTTGCGGATGGCTTATCCACAGGGCGAACTGGCCCTCAAGCCTGCTGCGACCATTCTGGCCCTGGGCGGCGGCAGTTGGGCACGCCTGGGTTCGGATGCGGCCTGGTTGCCCTGGCTTGTGGATAAAGGCGTTCAGGTCGCCCCCTTGCAGGCTGCCAACAGCGGCTTCGAAGTGCATGCCTGGAGTGACCTGCTCAAGGACAAGTTCGCCGGCGCGCCGCTGAAAAACATCGCCCTCAGCCTCGCCGGGCAGACACCGCGCCTGGGTGAGTGCATCGTCACCGCGCAAGGGCTCGAAGGCAGCCTGGTGTATGCCTGGTCGGCGCAGATCCGTGAAGCGATCAACCGCGAAGGCAACGCCACGGTTTTACTCGACCTGTTGCCCAATCGCACTGTGGATAACATTCACAAGGCCCTGGCCAAGCCCCGCGGCTCACGCTCGATGGCCAAGCACCTGCACAGCCAGTTGGGTCTGGACGGGGTCAAGGCGGCGCTGCTGCGTGAACAGGCCGATACACAGACCTTTGCCGATCCGGCCTTGCTGGCTCAAGCGATCAAGACCTTGCCGATTGAGCTGGTGCGCCCTCGCCCGCTGGATGAGGCCATCAGCAGTGCTGGAGGGGTTGTCTTCGAGGCGATGGATGAGCGCTTGATGCTCAAGGAATTGCCGGGGGTGTTTTGTGCCGGCGAGATGCTCGACTGGGAGGCGCCGACCGGGGGGTATTTGTTGACGGCGTGTTTTGCCAGCGGGCGTAAGGCAGGGCTTGGGGTTCTGGACTGGCTGAACAACTGATCGCGGGGCAAGCCCGCTCCCACCGGAGCAGTGGGAGCGGGCTTGCCCCGCGATAGCTACCTCAAGGCTTACGCTTGCGCGGCCCGGTATTGAAGGTTGGCACCTTGCGCACCGGCTTGGCCGCAGGCGCTGCTGCCGGCGTATCACCACTGTCCATCCAGCGACCCAAGGTACGCTTGCCGCTGCTCTCTTTGGGCTTCTTCGGTTTCTTCGGCTTTTTCAGCACCTGCCCGCTGGCATCGGTCATCGGTACCTTGTGATCCGGAATGAAGTCCGGCTCCTCATGGCGCGGCAAGGTCTTGCGGGTCAGGGTTTCAATCGCCGATAACAGTTGCACTTCATCGGCACATACCAGCGAGATCGCCTCACCGCTGTTGCCTTTACGGCCGGTGCGGCCAATGCGGTGGATGTAGTCTTCAGCCACGATCGGCAGGTCGAAGTTGACCACCAGCGGCAGGTCGTCAATGTCCAGGCCGCGCGCCGCCACGTCGGTGGCCACAAGGATCTGGATTTCACGCGCCTTGAAACTGTCCAGGGCACGCTGGCGAGTCGCCTGGGGTTTGTCGCCATGGATGCCGTCAGCGTTCACACCCTGGCCACGCAGGCGCTCGACCAGTTGATCGACGCCGTTACGGGTCTTGGCGAACACCAGCACTTGCTTCCAGCGCTGCTTGCGCAACAAATGGCTGAACAGTTCCGGCTTGCGCTTCTTGTCCACCGGGACGATCCACTGCTTGACCGTACTGGCGGTAACGTTGCGCGGGCTGACTTCGATACTCAGCGGGTCATTCAGGGTCTGCCCGGCCAGCTGGCGGATCTCGTCGGAAAAGGTTGCCGAGAACAGCAAGGTCTGGCGCCGGACCGGCAAGGCGGCGTACACCGCGCGCAGCTCTTCGGCAAAACCGAGGTCGAGCATGCGGTCGGCTTCATCGAGCACCAACGCCTGCAGCTGATTGAACTTCACCGCATTCTGGCGGAACAGGTCGAGCAAGCGCCCCGGCGTTGCCACCAGCAGGTCGATGCCCTTGCGCAGCTTCATCATCTGCGGGTTGATGCTGACACCACCGTAGACCGCGTAAGTGCTCAGCGGCAGGTGTTCGGCGTATTCGCGGATGTTGTTGTGGACCTGTTCGGCCAGCTCGCGGGTGGGCACCAGCACCAGGGCGCGCACCGAGTTGCTGGCAACCTTGGCGCCTTCGAGGGTCAGGCGCTGCAGCAGCGGCAGGGCGAAACCTGCGGTCTTGCCGGTACCGGTCTGGGCCGCGGCCATCAGGTCACGCCCGGCCAGCACGGCAGGAATGGCCTGGGCCTGGACCGGCGTCGGGGTGTTGTAGTCCAGGCGCTCAAGCGCGCGCAGCAAGGGTTCAATCAGGCCGAGTTTGGCGAATGTCATGGCAGTACCGTCAGGGGAATTCAGCAATGGCGGCAGTTTACCTTGTTCCGCCCGCCCCTTCCTGACAAACCGCTGTTACTTGCACAGCTCGCCGTCGACCTGCGCTTGCGGCTTGCTGACGTCTGTCGCCGGCTTGCGCCACTGTGGCAGACCGATCAGCACCACCGCACCGATGATCACCGCCATGGCCACGCATTCTTCAAAGCCGATCTGTTCACCGGCGAACAGAATCCCCAGCAACACGGCGACGGCCGGGTTGACGTAGGCGTAGCTGGTGGCTGCCGCCGGACGCACGTGCTTGAGCAGGTACATATAGGCGCTGAAGGCCAGGATCGAGCCGAAGAACACCAGGTAAGCCAATGCGCCCCAACCGGCCGCCGTGGGCATCTGGGTCATGCGCTCGCCACTCAGGGCGCTGGCCAGCAACAACGCAGCACCACCGACCAGCATCTCGGCGGCACTCGCCATAGGCCCCTGGGGCAGCGGCAGGCTTTTGCTCCAGACCGAGCCGAATGCCCAGGAAGCGGCCGCAAACAGGATCAAGGCGGCGCCCATCGGGCTGGCCTGCAGGTTGGAACCCAGGTTGAGCATGGCAATACCGACCAGTCCGAGGACGATCCCGGCCCATTCCAGGCGGGTGTTGCGATGCCCCCAGAACAAGCCGAATACCAGGGTGAACAACGGCACCGTGGCCACCGCCAACGCCGCCACTCCGGAGGCTACGCCCGCGTGTTCAGCCAGCGTCACGCCACCGTTGCCGCAACTGAGCAACAACACACCAATCGCACCTGCTGCGCGCCATTGTGGCCAGGTCGGCGCCGGCACACCGCGCCAGCGCAGGAAGCCGTACAGCAACGTCCCGGCGATCACAAAGCGCACCCCTGCCATCAACAACGGCGGCCAGGATTCGACACCGATGCGAATCACCAGGTACGTCGAGCCCCACACCAGATACAACGCGAGGAAGGCGCCGATTAAAACCAACGGAAAGCGACGAGGGGCAGGCATGGGGGGCTCGAATTCTGATTGTCGGGGGGTTAGTTTAGAAAGGCGTGCGCGCAAACATAAGTTACAAAACCTGTTTAAACGAACCGTACACTTTGGAAAAAACGGTTATTAGCGCCTTTAACCTTTGATTCAACACACGCCTCAGGAAGCCCATGGACAAGTACGATCGAATGCTCCTCAGCGCCTTGCTGGAAAACGGCCGCGCCTCGTTTGCAGAGCTCGCCCGCAAGGTCAACTTGTCGGCTCCGGCGGTCGCCGAACGGGTAGCCAAGCTTGAGGCCAGCGGCGTGATCACTGGCTATCAGGCCAAGGTCGATCTGGAGAAGATCGGTTTGCCGATCCAGTGCATGATTGAACTGCGCCTGGCCAGCCACGGTAATCAGCAAACCTATGAAGAGCTCTCGCAGATTCCGCAATTGACCGAGTGTCACCGGGTCACCGGCGACCCTTGCGTGATCATGCAGGCTGCTGTGGCCTCGATGCCGGAGCTGGAGGCGTTGATCAATCGCGTCGCCCAGTTCGGCTTCAGCAAGACCTCGATCATTCTCTCCAGCGCAGTGGAGCGGCGCTTGCCGCTGGGCCACCTTGAGCACAACGGCAAGAAAGCCTAGCGGTAGGTCTTCAGCGCCTCGGCAATCTTCGCCGCCGGGACTTTCTGCAAGCTGCAGAACAACTGGTGAGACACGGCATTGACGCCCTGCTCGCGCAACTGCCCAGCCAGGTGCTGGGCCAGGTTGGCGGCCATTTCCGCATCGGCCATGGCCCGGTGAGCGGTGCCGGTGTCCGGCAGACCAGCCCAGCGCGTCAGGGTGCCCAGCTTGTGGTTGGGGGCAGCCGGCATCAGGCGGCGGGCCAACAGCATCGAACAGGCGAAGCGCTGGCTGCGGCTGCGACCGATCTGTGCCAGCTCGTAATCCCAGAATTTCTGGTCGAACGAGGCGTTGTGCGCCAGCATCGGTGTATCGCCAACAAACTCGGCGACTTCGTTCATCACCCGGGCAACAGGCGGCGCGCTACGCAGCATGGCGGTGGTGATGCCGGTCAACGAGGCAACGAAGGCCGGCACCGGCAAACCCGCATTCATCAGGCTCTGGTAGCGGTCGACAATGCGCCCCCGTTCGAGCATGACCACCGCCACCTCAGTGGCGCGGCAATTGGCACCGGGCGAAATGCCGGTGGTTTCAAAGTCGATGACAGCAATACGTTCCAAAACAAAACCTCAGTAAAACCTAGTGCCTGAGCAACAGGCTGCCCTCGATGGGCACATAGCGGCTGGCAGCGCGAATCAGGGAGTTGGCGGTAAGGCCCGGGACACCATAGGCAATGGCTTCAATACCGTGGCGACTGATGACTCGCTCAAGCAGCAGATCGAAATCACCGTCACCGGAGGCCAGCACCACTTCGTCGACCCGTGCGGCGGCGTCGATCACGTCCAGGGTGATGCCCACATCCCAATCGCCCTTGGCCGAGCCGTCGCTGCGTTGAATGTAGGGCTTGAGTTTGACCGTGAAGCCAAGGTTGCGCAGGATCTGCTGAAACTGCTGCTGCTTGCTGTCGCCGCGGTCGATGGCATAGGCCACCGCCTCGACAATCTGCCCATGCTGGCTGATGTCGGCCCACAGCGCCGCATAATTGAAGTGACAGCCATAGGCCTGGCGCACGGTGTAGTAGAGGTTTTGCACATCGGCGAATACCGCGATCTTCTTCACCGTTCTTCCTCATGGCGCCGTGGCGCTATTACCGGCCGCCGCACACCGGGGCCGTTTCGGCGCCCAGTATGCCAGCCTGGAGGCGATGCAGGTAAGCGCACTCAGACGAAGCTGTCGTCGCCGTCGAAGAAACCGCCATCATCGCTGCCGTAGTCGCTGTCCATGAAGCCGCCCTGATCGTTGCCGTAACCGCCGTTGTCAGCGGTCAGGCGCTGCTCGTCGTTGCTTCCCCAGCCACCGCTGTCGCTGGCCGGAGCCGGCTCTTCCTTGATCACCTCGACCACCTCTTCGGGTTGCGAGTGTTGGTTGAACAGGCTGCTGATGCCCTGCGCCAGCATGACCCCGCCCGCCACACCGGCAGCCGTTTGCAATGCACCACCAAGGAAACTGCTGGCACCGCTGCGGGCCGGGGCCTGGGCAGGGGCGGCGTTGAAGCCCTGCTGCGGGGCAACGCCAGGTTGGTTGAACGAACGTGATGGCTCACGCCAGCCGCCACCAGCGGAGGCGGTGCCAGATGCTTGCGATTGAAGCGGCTGAGGATCACGCGTGCCGCTACCGAAAATACTCGACAGAAAGCCCCCACTGTTGCTCGGCGTGGTGGCTGCCACTTGTGCCTTGGCCTGTTTCAATTCCGCCTGCAGTTGCTTGTTCTGCTCATCCAGACGCTTGAGCGCAGCCTCCTGAACCAGAATCGCCTGCGCCATGTAGTAAGGCGCCGCCGGTTGCTGCTGCAGATGCTCGGCAATGCGCGCCTGGGCCTGGGCGTCGCGGGGAACTGCCGGGTCTTCAGCCTGCCTGAGCCGGCCGAACAGGCCATCGATCAGGGTTTGTTCTTCACTGTTCATGGGCAACCTCACACAAGAGCCGGGGAATTCAGGTTCACTGAAAATGGGGTGCCAAGGCCGTGGATTCAACACAAGGCGTGATGAAACTTTCTTCAGCTTAGGGGCTGGCTGGGCTAAAGTTACGCCCTGCTTTTTTCACTACGATATCGACCGATGAATCCGCTCAGTGTTCTGCGTGACTCCCTGTATTTCTTCCGCCGCCACCTGCTGAGCATCGCCCAGCTGTGCCTGCCGCTGGTGGTGCTCGAAGCGTTCTGCACCCAGCTGCTCTACCAGCAACTGGGCAAGGATGCCTCACAGGCCTATGGCATGCTCGCCAGCCTGTTGTTCTACCCACTGTACAGTGCCGCGCTGATTCTCTACCTCGACACCCGCAGCAACGGCTACACCCCACTCAAGCGCAACCTGCTGGCCATGGCCCTGCGCCTGTGGCCGTCCTTCGCCCTGATGGTGATGCTCAGCTCGCTGTTGATCATGGCCGGCGCCGCGCTGTTCATCATTCCGGGAATCTGGGTGATGGTCCACCTGGTGTTTGCCGAGTACCTGCTGGTGCTACGCGGCCTGCCGCCGATTGCCGCCATGCGCGAGAGCTTCCAGATGACCACGGGCAATTTCTGGAAGATCTTCACCTGCATCCTCGGCGTCCTCGCGCCCTTGTGGTTGATCGATGGCCTGAGCCAGATGCTGATCCCGGAACCTTCGGCGCTGGCGCAACTGGCTATCGATAGCGGCAACAGCTTCTTGCAGTTGTTCAGTACGGTGGTGATGTTCCGCCTGTTCATGCTGGTCAGCGAGCCGGCCGAGCAACCACCGAGCACCTGAACTACAACGGAAATCTTTCGATCTCCCATCCGCGCGTTGCGGGTTTCACACTTGAGGCGACGCAGCTTCCCGCTGCTGGCACTGAAACCCGCAAATGCAGAGATAAGGAAATCCGATGACCGACAGCCAAAACGAAACACTGTACGCCGAAGAAATTTCGTCGTTCCAGGGCAGGATCTATCTGCTCAAGGCAGGCCGCGAAATCCCCCTACGCCTCAGTCACTCAACAGACAAATTCACCTGGGGGGTTACCCCTGAAGATGACTGGCTCCAGGCAGGCGGTAGTGCCGATTCCCCCTTGTTCAACTTCGTCTTTCATTCACAAACTGAAGATCGCTTGCACTTCAACATCTACGGCACTGGACGAAACGCGGCCAAAAAGCTTGGCATCAGCCGTAATGGTTACCTGGGGCTGTACCAACGGACAGATATCACGGACTACTGGAAAGTCGAACCACTGGCATGGACCGCAGAAGGACTGGTTTGCCGTTGGCGCGACCACCAAGGCCATCAGGTCAAGGCAATCCTCGACAACCCTCATATCAAGCAGGGCAATTTCTACCTGCTAAATGTTGCAGAGGGTGATGTTCATGAGTTTCTGATCAAGCGAATCGACTGAATGTACCGTTAGCTTTTACTCAGGTCTTCCTTGGCTTTGCGCGTGCCGTCGCCTCTGCTACCAGCGGATCATCCGGCCAGTAATGCTTGGGATAGCGTCCCTTCAGATCCTTCTTCACCTCGGTATAGGTACTGCGCCAGAAATTGGCCAGATCCTGGGTAACCTGCACCGGGCGCCGCGCTGGCGACAGCAGGTGTAACAGAACTTGCTGCCGCCCCTGCGCGATGCGCGGGGTTTCGGCCAGGCCGAAGAGTTCCTGCAGGCGCACGGCGAGGATCGGTGGCGTTTCGCTGTAATCCACGCGGATGTTCGACCCCGACGGCACGCTCAGGTGCATAGGTGCCCATTCATCCAGGCGCTGCGGCAGCGGCCAGGGCAGCAGATTGCGCAGGATCGACGACAGATCGAGCTGGGCAAAATGACTGAGGCGCGTGACCTTGCCCAGATACGGCTGCAGCCACTGCGGCAAGGTAGCCATTAGCGCTTCATCACTCAGGTCGGGCCATTCACTGTTGTTGCCTGCGTCTAGATCAAGCTGGCGCAGCAGGGCCACACGCGCCTGCCACTGGCGTAGCTCAGGGGTCCATGACAGCAGCTCCAGACCCTTGCGCCGCACCAGCTCCAGCAATGCTCGGGCGCGGGCCTCTTCATCCAGGCCGGTCAAGGGTTCGCGACTGAGCACCAGCTCGCCGACCTTGCGCTGGCGCTCGGCGCGCAAGACGTTCTCGCGTTCGTCCCAATCCAGCAGGTCGACAGTGCTCACCTGTTCGGCCAGCACCCCGTCGAACAAGGTCGGATCGAACTCAGTGGCGATGTAGATACGCTCTTCGCGCTGCCCCTGGCGACTGCCCAGGTCAGCAATCACCAACCAGGGGCACTTCATCAGCGCATCGGGCTCGCCAAACAATGCTGCGCGACCATTGGCCAGGCGGTACTCGGCGCCGCCAGCACGCCGCTGCTGGGCGACGCGATCCGGATAGGCCAGTGCCAACAGCGCTCCCAGCCAGCGAGAATGCTCAGGATCAGCAACCGCAGTGCGAGCTTTGCCACGCAGATAGCCACGATACTGCCGGGCGAGTTGCCGGGCTCGCTGCACTCCGCCCTGCCCGCCTTTGCTTGCGCGGCTTTCACCGCCGAGCAAGGCCAGGCGGTTGTGCAGGTCCGCTCCGCCGCCACGCAAGATATCGCGCTCGCCCAGTAGCGCCGCGACGTCACAGGCCATGCCGGCCAGGCCCAGGTCCTGCCCCCGCAACAACAGATGGGCGATGCGCGGGTGCGCCGGCAACTCGGCCATGGCCTGGCCGTGTTCACTCAGACTGTCCTGACCACCCGCCTTGAACGCCCCAAGGCGCTGCAACAGGTCCAGGGCCTGTGCATAAGCGGCGGCAGGTGGCTGGTCGAGCCAGCGCAGCTGCTCCGCAGTGACGCCCCAGCGCGCCAGTTGCAAGGCCAGCCCGGCGAGGTCGGCCTGAAGAATTTCGGCGCTGCCATAGGCGGCCAACTGATCGTGCTGGGCTTCGGACCAGAGTCGGTAACACACCCCGGGTTCAAGGCGTCCGGCACGACCCGCACGCTGGGTAGCGCTGGCGCGGGAGATACGCTGGGTATCGAGCCGGGTCATACCGCTGCCCGGATCGAAACGCGGCACTCGCGCCAGCCCGGCATCGATCACCACACGCACGCCATCAATGGTCAGGCTGGTCTCGGCGATGTTGGTTGCCAGCACGACCTTGCGTTTGCCGGGTGGCGCGGCATCAATGGCCGCACGCTGGGCATTGAGCTCAAGCTCGCCATGCAGCGGGCACAACAGGATGTCCTGACGCTCACCCAGCGCCTCCTGCAGCGACTGGTGCACCCGACGGATTTCGGCCTGGCCGGGCAGAAACACCAGCAGGCTGCCCGACTCATCGGCGACGGCCTGCACGACGCAATCGACCACCCGCGGCTCGATGAACTCGCCTGGCTGGAACGGCCGGCCCCAGCGCACCTCGACCGGGTACATGCGTCCTTCACTGCTGATCACCGGCGCGTCATCGAGCAAGCTCGACAGGCGTTCACCTTCGAGGGTTGCCGACATCAGCAGAATCTTCAACGGCGGCTCATCCCGCAGCAGTTCACGACCATTGAGGCTCAGCGCGAGGGCCAGGTCCGCGTCGAGGCTGCGTTCGTGAAACTCGTCGAAAATCAGCAGGCCTACCCCATCCAGCGCCGGATCGGCCTGCAGACGGCGGGTGAGGATGCCTTCGGTGACTACTTCAATCCGGGTAGTGGGGCCAACTTTGCTGTCCAGCCGAATCCGGTAGCCGACCGTTTGCCCCACCTGCTCACCCAGCTCGCTGGCCAGGCGTTCAGCGGCCGCACGCGCCGCCAGGCGGCGCGGTTCCAGCATGAGAATGGTCTGGCCCGCCAGCCACGGCTCATTCAGCAACGCCAGTGGCACACGGGTAGTCTTGCCGGCACCCGGTGGTGCTTCCAGCACGGCTTCATGGCGCAGGCTCAAGGCTTCACGCAAGGCTGGCAGTACGGCATCGATCGGTAACGAAATCATGGTAGCCCTCAAACAATGCGCCGAGTATAACGGCGAACCGAGCCCGGCTTATCATGGTCTTAGCTGTAGATACCGGCTCTTTGCCTGTATCTTTGTGGCCCTCACTCCGGAGATTTCCATGCGTATTCCCTCCCGCGTCATCGGCGGCGTCCTGGTCGCCACCCTGCTGACCCAACTGACGGCCTGCGGCACCATTTTCTTCCCTGACCGACGCGGTCAGATCGAAGGCAAGATCGACCCGGTTGTCGCTGCCCTCGACGCCATTGGCATCCTGTTCTATGTGCTCCCCGGCCTGATCGCGTTCGGCGTCGACTTCGCCACTGGCGCCATCTACCTGCCAGGCGGTACCACGGCTCAGGTCTCACCGGAAAAACTCAACCAGGCCATCAGTGCTGATGGCAAGGTCGACAACAGCAAGCTGCAGGCTATCCTCGAAAGCGAACTGGGCCAGCGCCTGCCGCTCAACGACCCACGCCTGATCCAGCACAAGGGCAGCGTCGAGCAACTGGCGATGTACGGCCTCACGCCCGCCGCCTGATCACCAATAGGACGCCCCCGGCAGCATGACTCCTTCGGCTGAACATCAACGTCTGCTGCGCCTGGCCACCCGCGCTTCGCTGGCGGTGGCCAGTATCCTGATCCTGACCAAGGCGGTGGCCTGGTGGCTCAGCGGCTCGGTGAGTCTGCTGGCCGGCCTGACCGACTCGGCGCTCGACGGCGTCGCCTCGTTCCTCAATCTGCTCGCGGTGCATTACGCCTTGCGCCCGGCCGACGACGATCATCGCTATGGGCATGGCAAGGCTGAGGCCATGGCCGGCATAGCCCAGGCACTGTTCATCGCGGTCAGTGCCGTGCTGATCGGCGTACAGGCTGTAGAGCGCCTGCAGAACCCCCAACCGCTGGGCGACACCGCCATCGGTATCGCGGTGATGCTGCTGTCATTGGTGCTGACGGTGGCCTTGCTGATGCTGCAGAGCCGGGTGATTCGCGTCACCGGTTCCACTGCGGTGCGTGCCGACTCACTGCATTACCGTTCCGACCTGTTGCTCAACGGCAGCATCCTGATTGCCCTGGTACTGGCGCGCCTGGGCTGGCCGCAACTGGACGCCTTCTTTGGCCTGGGCATCGCCCTCTACATCCTCTGGAGCGCACTGCAGATCGCCCGGGAAAGCACCTCGATCCTGATGGACGAGGAACTGCCCGGTGATATCAGCGAGCAGATGCTGAGCCTGGCCTGCAGCGTGCCCGGTGTGCGTGGCGCCCATGATCTGCGCACACGGGTTTCGGGGAGTCACTGGTTCGTACAACTGCACCTGGAGCTACCGGGCGAGTTACCGCTCACCCAGGCCCATGCCCTCTGCGACCAGGCGTCAGCGGCGATACGTGGCAAATATCCGAAGGCAGAAGTGTTGGTGCATGCTGATCCTGTGGCCTAGACCTGTAGGAGCGGATTTACCGGGACGCCGGACCGCCGCGATGGGACGCAGCGCGGCCCCAAGGGTTGGGCCTGCTGCGCAGTCCATCGCGGATAAATCCGCTCCTACAAATTAGTTGACGCTGTATCCCCGGCCATTCAGGCAGGCGCCCTGCACCCGCCGGTAGCGGTCCATCACCTGCGCAGCTGGCGCATAGCGCGCCGAGGCCGGGTCAAAGCCGGTCTGCTGTACCGCCCAGCGATGGCATTCATAGCGATCACGGTCGAGTTGTTGCGGACTCTGCCCGGCAGCCGGGTAGATCAGCAGTTCATAGGGCGGTGCAACCACTACATAACGCGGGCCTTGCGGACGGTACCAGTAGCCACCGGAGTAGAAATACTCGCGTCCGTCGTACGGCACACGCCAGTACGGATCATTAATACGATCGATGACGTGCCCGGGGCGGTAGCCATCATGGCGCCGGGGGATGTCCTGGTAATAACCGGTGCGCGGCGTCTGGGTCTGGCGCACTTCATCGGGGCGCGATTGCAGCGGCGACCCACCCTGCCCTTCGGCCAACACCGGCAGGCTGATACAGCTGCACAACAAACCAACACCGGCCAGGCGCCAGATGCACGACTTCATGCGATTTCTCTCGGAGCGTTGAATGACCCCAGGTTATCGGCCCCACAAGAAAAAATTGCAGGCAATAAAAAAGGGAGACCCTGGGGTCTCCCTTTGAGAATTTTGTCCGTGCTCGACGCTTGTGACGTCGGCTCACCTCACGCTGTCTTGTGAACAGTGTGTAGCCCGGGGGCCGAGCACAACCCTGTTGGGTTGCTGGCCGCAGCTGCCCTGATAAGGCCAGCTGCACTGGACTGAAGTCCGGGCAGTGATTCTGGGTGTAAGCATAGGGCTAGAGCGGTGGCAGAGGATTGCGAAGATTGCTCAATCAAATAGCACTTGCGCAATTTTTACCTAAAGATTGATAATTCGACGCAATCGAAACAGAAAAGGCATGTCCCATGAGCAAACTGGACCGCTACGACCTGAGCATTCTTGCCGAATTGCAGCGCGATGCGCGCATCTCCAACCAGGAACTGGCCGAACGCATCGGCCTGTCGCCCTCGCCCTGCTCTCGCCGGGTCAAGCAACTCGAAGACGACGGCTACATCGCCCGACAAGTGGCCTTGCTCGATCGCAAGAAGCTGGGCTTGAGCCTCACGGCTTATGTATTGATCGGCATGGACCGCCACACCCCGGAGCGTTTCGAAGCGTTCGAAACCGCGATCCGCAACCTGCCGCAGGTGCTTGAGTGCAGCCTGGTTACCGGGATGGATGCCGACTATCAGCTCAAAGTGGTGGTCCCGGACATGGATCACTATCAGAAACTGCTGCTGGGCCACCTGACCCGCATCGACGGGGTGACCAGCGTACGCTCCAGCTTCGTGCTCAACCAGGTACTGGCCAGCACCGAACTACCGTTAACGCACCTGCGTTAGTCAGACCGGCAAGCCCGGCGTATAATTGCGCCCCTCAACCTGCCGGAGAGTATCGATGGATCCTGCGTTGTTCGAAGAATGGATGATGACCATCCTGGTCACCATCCTGATTGGTTTCATGGGTTTTATCGTCTGGGACCTGGCGAAGAAATCCAAAGCCGGCAAGTTCGGCACCTTCATTCTGTTTTTCGTGCTGGGCCTGGGTATCCTCGCCTTCATCATCAAAAGCGTGGTCATCGGCTATATCGAAGGCGTTTAACGCCTGGCCGGAACTTCCCGCCACTGCCCCTGATCCAGACCGTCCAAGGTCCAGTCGCCGATCCGCACCCGTACCAGGCGCAGGGTCGGCAGACCGACGGCGGCGGTCATGCGCCGCACCTGACGGTTGCGCCCTTCCTTGATCACCAGTTCCAGCCAACTGGTCGGCACGCTCTTGCGAAAGCGCACCGGCGGGTTGCGCGGCCACAACTGCGGCTCTTCAAGCTGCCTGGCCTCGGCCGGCAAGGTAGGCCCGTCATTGAGCTCGACGCCGTCGCGCAAACGCTGCAGCTGTTCTGCTGTTGGCTCGCCCTCGACCTGCACCCAATAGGTTTTCGCCAGCTTGTGCTTCGGATCGGCAATCCGCGCCTGTAACTGGCCGTCATTGGTCAGCAACAGCAAGCCTTCGCTGTCGCGGTCCAGACGTCCGGCCGGATAGACACCGGGAATATCGATGAAGTCCTTGAGGGTCGCACGCCCTTCGCCGTCGCTGAACTGGGTCAGTACGTCAAAAGGCTTGTTGAACAGGATCAACCGCGGCTCGGCCGGCGGCGCCTTGGCTTGGCGACGCGGGCCTGCGGGTTTGGCCGCGCCAGAGCGCGGCTTGGAACGTGGGGGTAACGGCATGGGGCCTCAGCGGAACGGCGGCTCGTCGAAACTGCGCAGTTTACGCGAGTGCAGCGAATGCAGCTCGGTGCGCAGCAGGTCGAGTGCAGCGATGCCGATTTTCAGGTGCTGGCTGACCGCCCGGTTGTAGAAAGCGTTGGCCGCACCCGGCAGCTTGATCTCACTGTGCAGCGGTTTGTCCGAAACACAGAGCAAGGTGCCATAGGGGACGCGCAAGCGATAACCCTGGGCGGCGATAGTGCCGCTTTCCATGTCCACTGCCACCGCCCGTGAGAGGTTGATCAGCGGACGCTCCTGGGCCCAGCGCAGCTCCCAGTTACGGTCATCGTAGGTCAACACGGTGCCGGTACGCAGACGCTTTTTCAGCTCGTCGCCGCGCTCGCCGGTCACTTGCGCTGCAGCCTCCTGCAACGCCATCTGCACCTCGGCCAGCGCCGGAATCGGAATATGCGGCGGCACGACCCGATCAAGAATGCCGTCCCGGCGCATGTAAGCGTGCGCCAGCACGTAATCGCCGATGGTCTGCGACTGACGCAAGCCGCCGCAGTGACCAATCATCAGCCAGCAATGTGGACGTAGCACTGCCAGGTGATCGGTGATGTTCTTGGCGTTGGAGGGGCCGACGCCGATGTTGACCAGGGTGATGCCATCGCCATCGGCGGCGATCAGGTGATAGGCCGGCATCTGGTAGCGGTGCCAGACCACACTCGCCACCAGAGACTGGGCTTCGCCATTGTCCATGCTCTTTTCGATGATCACATTGCCCGGCAAGACCATACGCACGAAGCGCGGGTCATCGCGCAACTGCTCCAGGCCATGGCTGACGAACTGGTCAACGTAGCGGTGGTAGTTGGTCAGCAGGATCCACGGCTGCACATGGCGCCAGTCACTGCCGGTGTAATGCACCAGGCGGCGCAGAGAGAAATCCACCCGCGCCGCGTCGAACAGCGCCAGTGGCAACGGATCGACGTTGGCCCAGTCGTACAGGCCATCGGCGATACCATCGGTGGCGGCCGACAGGTCGGTGCTGGGGAATACCCGCGCCAGTGCGGCGGCGGTGATGCCGCTGCCGGCCAGCTCGTCGCCCTGCTCGACCACATAGGGGTAAGGAATATTCTGCTGGCTGACGCCCACTTCGACAGTGACGGTGAAGTCGCGCATCAGTGGCCGCAGTTGCTCCAGCAGATAGCCACGGAAGGCGGCGGGATGGGTAACCGTGATGCTGTAAGTGCCTGGCAACTGGACCTTGGCATAGGCGCGGGTAATCGCCGGCACTTCACCATGATACTGGTAGGTCAGGCGCAGTTCCGGGTAACGGAACAGTGCGCGTTCTTCGGCGTTGGGCTCGGTGCGGTCCTTGAGATAACGCTTGAGCGCCTGGCTCAGGGCCGCGGTGGATTCCTCGTGCAGGGCCGCCAAACGATCGACGGCCTGCTCGGCGGTTGCTACGACAACGAAGGCTTCATCAGTACGGCTCACAATGTACTTCCTGTCTGACATGCATGTGCCCATCTTGCCTATATATTCCGGCAAAGGCACGCACGTTAGAGCGGCCAGTTCGGCGTCGACCGTGCCACCAGTTCGCCAACGTCAATCCCCCGTGGCAGCACGCCGTAGACCCTGCCACTGCCGCCCAGGCGGCTGCCGATAAAGGCGTCGCTGACCGTGGCATTACCCGCCTCGAGCAACAGCTTGGCCTGCAGGCCCAGGGCGATGTCTTCGGTCAGTTGACGGGCGCGATACTGGATATCGCCGGTATCGGCAAATGCCGCTTTGAGGTTGCCGATATGCGCAGCCAGACGCGGGTCGCCATGACCATCGCCAAGCTCATCGAACAGCACATCGAGCACCCCTGGTTCTTTGGACAGGGCCCGCAACACGTCCAGGCACTGGACGTTACCCGACCCTTCCCAGGTGGAGTTGACCGGCGCCTCGCGATACAAGCGCGGCAGAATGCTGTCTTCGACATACCCGGCGCCGCCCATGCACTCGGCGGCTTCGTTGATCATGGCCGGAGCCCGCTTGCAGATCCAGTACTTGCCTACCGCCGTGATCAAGCGCGAAAAGCGTACTTGCTGCGGGTCATCCGGCTGATCCAAGGCGTGCCCCATGCGCAGGCTCAGGGCCAGCGCCGCTTCGCTTTCCAGCGCCAGGTCAGCCAGGACGTTCTGCATCAAAGGTTGCTCGGCCAGCAAGCGCCCGCCCACCTGGCGGTGAGCGCAATGGTGAGCCGCCTGGGTCAGGGCCTGACGCATCAGGGCGCTGGAGCCGACCATGCAGTCGAAGCGGGTCATGGCCACCATTTCAATGATGGTCGGCACGCCGCGGCCTTCCTCACCAATCATCCAGGCCAGGGCGCCACGGAACTCCACCTCGCTGGATGCGTTGGAGCAGTTGCCGAGTTTGTTCTTCAAACGCTGAATGTAGAACTGGTTGCGGCTGTCATCCGGGCGATGGCGCGGCAGCAGGAAGCAACTCAAGCCCTTGTCGGTCTGAGCCAGAGTCAGGAAAGCGTCGCACATCGGCGCCGAGCAGAACCATTTGTGCCCAACCAGCTCATAGGCTTGCCCTGGTCCCGGCGCCCCCACCGGATAAGCGCGGGTGGTATTGGCACGAACATCGGTACCGCCCTGCTTTTCGGTCATGGCCATGCCCAGGGTTACCCCGGCCTTGTGCCGGTCACCGATGTTGCGCGGGTCGTACTCGGTGGCCAGGACCTTGGGCAGCCAGTATTGCGCCAGTTCCGGCTGCAACTTCAGCGCCGGCACAGCGGCGAAGGTCATCGTCAGCGGGCATCCGCTGCCGGCTTCCGCCTGAGTATGCAGATAGGTCATCGAAGCCCGGGCGACATGTGCGCCCTGGCGCGGGTCGGTCCACGGCAGCGACGGCAGGCCATGCTCGATAGCTGTACGCATCAGCTCGTGGTAGGCCGGATGAAACTCCACCAGATCAATACGGTGACCGTAACGATCGTGACTGCTGAATTGCGGTTTGTTCTGGTTGGCCAGAAACCCGGCGGCCATCAACGGCCCACCCGCCAGTGCCCCATATGCATCAATCCGCGCCTCGGCCCAGCCCGCCCCGTAGCGCCGCGACCATTGCTGCAACGGCAGGTCAAGGCGATAGAGGTTGGCCCCATCCAGCGAGGGTGGCTGATTGGTGACTTCGTGGGTTTCAGCGTACTGGTGCAGGTTCATCAGGGGGCTCCTGGATCTGGACGTGACTGATATTTCAGTGAATCACGCCCCACCCCCCGGTCAAAGTGACAAATACGCCTAACTAGCCGCGATTTAGCCCTTGCCTGGACAGTGCCTGAGGCTGGCTCAGCGCAAGGCTCAAGCCCAGCTCGAAACGACTCCCCAGCCCGGGGTTGGACTCGTGTTGCAGGCGTGCACCGATCAGTTCCGCGAGCTGCCGGCAGATCGCCAGACCAATGCCCAGGCCACCGTACTGGCGGCTCATCGAGCCATCGACCTGGAAGAAGCGCTGATACAGCCCAGGCTCGGCCAGCCGGTCGAAACCGATCCCGCTGTCGTTGACGCTGATGGTCAGGCCGAGCACGTCCGGCGCCTGCAAGCGCCCGCGAACTTGCAGGGTGACGCCACCCTGGTGGGTGAACTTGATCCCGTTGTCGAGCAGGTAGCTGATGCACAGGGCCAGTTTATGCCGGTCGCCGACCAGCAACTCGGGCAAATCCGCGGGCGTGTCCAGATTCAGGTACAGCCCCTTGCACAGTGCGGCAGCGGTGTACTTGGCGCGCAGTTCCTGCAACAAACTGCGTAGACCGAACGGCGCATTTTGCGCGCTGAGACGGCCAGCCTGCAGCTCGGTAAGGATCAAGATATTGTCGACCATGCCCATCATGTCCTGGGCTGCCGAGCTGGCCGTGTGCTGATACTGGGCCAGCTCGTGGCCCATGGGCACGGTCTGCATCAACTCCAGTGAACCGATCACGCCGTTCATCGGTGTGCGCAGTTCGTGGGTCACCGTGGCGAGGAACTCGTCTTTCAAACGGTTGCTGTTGGCCAACTGCTGGTTGATCACTTCCAGCGCCCGCCCCGTTTCACGCAAGGCCTGGGCCTGTTGGTCGCGCATGCTGTTGATACGGTCCGCCAGGGCCAGCGACAGCAAGCAGACCTCAAGAGCGGAACCGATCTGGCTGGCGTACATGGTCAGGAACACATTCGGCAGGTAGCCCAGCACCATCAGCGTATTGACCAGACCGCCGAGCAGGAACGCGGTCCAGGCGATGATGAAGTAACGCGCCACGCGCAAGCCGCGCCACCAGGCGTACACCCCCGCAGCGAAAATCGTCACGGTGAACAACAATGCCAGCGCCGTGGCCAGGCGCAAGGCAATGCCGTAGCTGCTAAGCAGTGCCAGCAGCATGACCAGGCCACCACTGGCCATCAAGCCCTTGAGCAGACCATCGAAGACGCGACTGTGCTGGGCCATTTGCAGGAAGCTACGGGCGAACTGGCAACCGAACAATCCCGACGCACCGATGAACAGCGGCGTCGCGGCATTTGCCCACCAGGGGTTGTCAGGCCAGAAGTAAGCGACACCCGCGCCGTTGACCGACACCTGGTAGAGGCCGAACGAGGCGATATAGAGAATGTAATAGAGGTAACTGGTGTCGCGGACGCTGAGGTAGATGAACAGGTTGTAGACCAGCATACCCAGCAGCACGCCGTAGATCAGGCCGAGTACATACAGGCGGATCGGCTGCGCTTCCAGATAGGCCTTGGTAGACCACAAGGTCAGCGGCGCCTGGACCGAACCCTGGCTATGCAGGCGCAGATAGGCGGTGGTGGTCTGCCCTGGAGCGAAGGGCAAGTCGAACAAGTAATTATTCTGCTCGATCTGGCGACTGGCATAGGGCAGTGCATCACCGGTGCGCTGGGCCAGGCGGAAACTGCCGGTGCTATCGGGCAGGTAAAGCTCCAGATGATCCAGCGGCGGGTAGGCCAGCTCCAGCAACCAGCTACGCGGCGCAGCCGAAGGCGGCGCGGTGTAACGCAGGTCGAGCCTGATCCAGAACACCGAGGTCGAATATCCGGCATTGAGCACGTCGGCGTGATGGGGGCGGAAATGTTCACTGAACGAGGGGGCACTCACCTGCGCGATGCTGGCATTGCCATCGCGGTCCTCGAACACCTGCATCACCCGCCCCAAAGGCAGACTGCGCGTCGAATCGTCGAAATCGACCGCCGTGGCCAGTAGTGGCAACCAGCCCAGCACAACAATCAGCAAATAGCGCATACAGCCCCAGCATGGTCTGTCCCGGTCGTGTCGCGGTGGCCTCCTGTCCGTTTGAGGCGACGCGATCCGGCAGTAACCGTTATCGGTTGTTCGAGCACTCTAGCATAGCTTTTCATGGTCATCAGACGCTACGTAAAATTTTAAACAAAAGGCTCTAGCACGGCACTTTCAGCGACACAAAAAATAATTTCTTGACCGTTCGATCAAAAAATCCTGACGCGGGGGCAGACCCGACAAAAGCGTTTGGTGGTAAGCTCGCGCACCATGAATACCTACAGCTCCCGCCCCGTTGTCCTCTGTCTCTCCGGCCACGACCCCAGTGGCGGCGCCGGCTTGCAGGCAGATATCGAAGCCCTGATCGCTCAAGGTTGCCACGCCGCTCCCGCCGTGACCGCCCTGACCGTGCAGGATACCGTCAATGTCACTGATTTCCGCGTGCTCGACCGCGAGTGGGTGCTGGCCCAGGCCAACGCCGTCCTTGCCGACTCCACGGTTGCAGCAGTAAAGCTGGGCATGCTCGGCTCGCTGGACATGGTCGACACCGTTGTCGAACTGCTCAGCGCCCACCCGCATCTGCCGCTGGTCTGCGACCCGGTGTTGCGTGCCGGTGGCGGTGGCCGCCTGGGCAAGGACGAAGTCGGCTACGCCATGCGCGAACGACTGCTACCCCTGGCCACTATCGCCACCCCGAACCTCCCCGAAGCCCGCATCCTCGCCGAACTGCCTGAGGGCAGCGCGGATGAATGCGCAGAAAAACTGCTGCCCTTCGTCAGACACCTGCTGATCACCGGCGGTCACGGTGACGAGCACGAAATCCACAACCGCCTGTACAGCCGCGACGGTCAGCGCCACACCTGGACCTGCCAGCGCCTGCCCGGCAGCTACCATGGCTCGGGCTGCACCCTGGCCAGCGCCCTGGCCGGTCGCCTGGCTCTCGGCGAGGATCTGCAAAGCGCTGTGCGCTCGGCGCTGGATTACACCTGGCGGACCCTGCGCGATGCCGAACAACTGGGCAAGGGCCAATATGTGCCGCGTCGCCTGCCCCTGGATTTCTGCTCCTGAACCGAGGCCCCGAGATGAAGCTACGCGGTCTGTATGCCATCACCGACAGCCAACTGTTGGAAGGCAAGTTCCTGCCCTACTTGGAAGCGGCCCTTGAGGGCGGCGTGACTCTGCTGCAATACCGCGACAAGAGCCAGGACCAATCCCGTCGCCTGCGCGAGGCCGAAGCCCTGGCCGAGCTTTGCGCACGCTACAAGACCCAACTGATCATCAACGACGATGCCGAGCTGGCCGCACGTCTGGGTGTCGGCGTACACCTGGGCCAGACCGATGGTCCGCTGACCCCGGCCCGCACTCTGCTGGGCCGCGAGGCGATCATCGGCTCAACCTGCCACGCCCAGCTGGAACTGGCCGAACAGGCCGCCCGCGAAGGCGCCAGCTACGTTGCCTTCGGCCGCTTCTTCAATTCCGTGACCAAGCCGGGCGTTCCCGCCGCCGATACCGCGTTGCTGGACCAGGCCCGTGCCCGGCTCAAATTGCCGATCTGCGTGATCGGTGGCATCACCCTCGACAACGCCGCCCCGCTGGTCGCCCACGGCGCCGACCTGCTGGCGGTGATTCATGGCCTGTTTGGCGCCGACAGCACGCAAGAAGTCACCCGTCGTGCCCGCGCCTTCAACGCCCTGTTCGCATCTGCCTGATTGAGAGAGCCCATCATGTCTCGTTCCGAAACCCTGTTTGCCAACGCCCAAAAACACATCCCCGGGGGCGTCAACTCGCCGGTGCGGGCATTCAAGAGCGTTGGCGGCACGCCGCTGTTCTTCAAACATGCCGAAGGTGCCTACGTCACCGACGAAGACGACAAGCGCTACGTCGATTACGTTGGTTCCTGGGGCCCGATGATCCTTGGCCACAGCCACCCGGACGTGCTCGACTCGGTGCGCAAGCAGCTGGAACACGGCTTGTCTTACGGCGCGCCGACCGCCATGGAAACCGAGATGGCCGACCTGGTCTGCTCGATCGTGCCATCGATGGAAATGGTGCGCATGGTCAGCTCCGGCACCGAAGCGACCATGAGCGCCATTCGCCTGGCCCGCGGCTACACCGGCCGGGACAGCATCATCAAGTTTGAAGGCTGCTACCACGGCCACTCCGACAGCCTGCTGGTCAAGGCCGGTTCCGGCCTGCTGACCCAGGGCGTGCCAAGCTCCGCCGGGGTACCAGCGGCCTTTGCCAAACACACCCTGACCCTGCCCTTCAACGACATCGACGCCGTTGAAAAAATGCTCGCCGAAGTCGGACAGGAAGTGGCGTGCATCATTGTCGAGCCTGTGGCTGGCAACATGAACTGCGTTCCACCAGCGCCAGGCTTCCTCGAAGGTCTGCGCTCGCTGTGTGACCAACATGGTGTGGTACTGATTTTCGACGAAGTGATGACCGGCTTCCGCGTTGCCCTGGGCGGCGCACAAGCGCACTACGGCGTAACGCCAGACCTGTCGACCTTCGGCAAAATTGTCGGTGGTGGCATGCCGGTGGGCTGCTTCGGCGGCAAGCGCAAGATCATGGAACAGATTGCGCCGCTGGGCCCGGTCTACCAGGCCGGCACCCTGTCGGGCAACCCGCTGGCCATGGCCGCCGGCCTGACCACCCTGAAGCTGATCAGCCGTCCGGGCTTCCACGCCGAACTCAGCGACTACACCAGCCGCCTGCTCGACGGCCTGCAGCAGCGCGCCGATGCCGCCGGTATTCCGTTCGTCACCACCCAGGCCGGGGGCATGTTCGGCCTGTACTTCAGCGGCGCCGACGACATTGTCACCTTTGACGATGTGATGGCCAGCGATGCCGATCGCTTCAAGCGTTTCTTCCACCTGATGCTTGAAGGCGGCGTATACCTGGCGCCAAGCGCCTTCGAGGCCGGTTTCACCTCGATCGCCCACGGCGAAGCCGAGCTGAAGATCACCCTGGACGCTGCCGAGCGAGCGTTCGCTAAACTCAAGAACTGACACAGTCTGTAGGAGCAACTGTCTGTCACCTGGTTAACTGTAGGAGCGGATTTATCCGCGATGGACTGCGTAGCAGGCCCATCTTTTGGGGCCGCGATGCGGCCCATCGCGGATAAATCCGCTCCTACACAAGCAGAAATCGAGTAAAGACTTTGTAAGGTAGGCGCTGCTTATCCCATAATGTGCCACCAGACACTTTGGCCGCAGCTTTGCAGAGGTAAGTCGATCCCCATGAACCGCACCGGCCGCGCCCTGACCCTGGGCTGCCTGTTGCTTCTTCAGCCCCTGCTGGCCCTGGCGGAGGGCGGTAACTCGTTGCTGATTCCGGCGACGGGCCGCTGCACCTTGAATGTCCAGCCTGAAGACCTGGCAAACGCCCTCAAGGCTTGTGAGCAGACGGCAACGGCGGGGGATGCCCAGGCGCAATTCGAACTGGGCGAGTACTACTACACGCAAACGCCGAAAAACCTGGGCAAAGCCCTGAACTGGTTCGAAAAGGCCTCGCTGCAAGGCCATGCAGAGGCCCAGTACCGCCTGGGCGCCATGTTCTTCCGTGGCGAAGGGGTCAAGGCCAACAATGTGCAGGCCTACATCCTGCTGAAGATGGCCGCGGTCAACGGCGCCGAGGATGCGCTGGACATGGCCGACGAAGTGACCGAGCAAATGCCCCGCGACGAGCTGGAGCATGCCACCCAGGTGCTCGGCCAGATCTTCCGCAAGTACCTGCTGGAACTACAGAACGCCGAAGGGCGCACGCCGTTCTCGCCACTCCCCTGAGGGTTACTTTTC